>OBVA01000002.1_pt1 | contig 196864 bp, 188 predicted proteins | sample 1495021 | NCBI WGS metagenome assembly OBVA01 (sample SAMEA2579965, study PRJEB22360) | human gut metagenome | biome: human gut; feature: human-associated habitat; material: faeces | place: Denmark | collected 2008/2010
TTCGCCCACGCCCTACCCCTCCCTTGGGGGCGGCGGCCCCCCCGCCCTGAGCGACGTCACGCTTGCGCTTGACCCTGGCCAGACGCTGGGCGTTATTGGCGGCACGGGCTCAGGCAAGTCCACGCTCGTCTCGCTCATCGCTCGTCTCTATGACCCGGGCGAGGGCACTGTCAGGGTCATGGGGGCCGATGTCCGTGCCTGGCCTCTCGCGCGCCTTCGCCATGAGGTAGCGCTCGTGCCCCAGCGCGCCTCTCTCGTCGCCGGCACGATTCGGTCGAACCTCCTCTGGAGGAAGCCTGACGCCACGGACGCTGAGCTCTGGGATGCCCTCGAGGTGGCTCAGGCCGCTGACTTCGTGAGGGCGCTGCCCCAGGGGCTCGACGCGGCTGTCGAGGCCGGAGGCAAGAACTTCTCCGGAGGCCAGCGACAGCGCCTCACCATCGCCCGTGCTCTCGTGGGCTCGCCCTCCATCCTCGTCATGGATGACTCCGCCTCTGCGCTCGACATGCGTACGGACGCGGCACTGCGCCGTGCGGTGAAGCATCTGGGGGAGCGTGACTCCGCCCCTGGCAGGCCGCCGCTTTCGACCGTCATCGTGTCCCAGCGCGTCTCCGCCGTTCGCTCCGCTGACGTCATCTGCGTCCTCGACCACGGTGTGCTCGCGGGCGTGGGCACCCACGAGGAGCTCCTCGACACTTGCAAGCTCTACCAAGAGATATATGACTCTCAGCTCAAGAGGGAGGCGAACTAGATGAATCCGTACGCCTCAACGGGATCTGTCGCCACCGTCACCGCGAGCGTCGCGGGCAAGGATTCCCTTGGCGGCCCCGGTGGCTCCAGCGACGTCTCCGCCTCGAATATGTCGACGGGGGAGGTCACGCGCAGGCTTCTTGGCTACGTCAGGCCTTACAGGGCCCTTCTGGCGGCGTCGCTTTTGAGCGCGATCGTGGGCGTGACGCTCCAGCTCTACGTGCCCATCCTCATCGGGCACGGCATCGACTGCATGGTCGGTGCGGGTGCGGTTGACTTTGGCCTGCTTATGCCGGTCGTCCGTGAGCTTGCGCTCGTCGTCATCGTCGCCTCGGCGCTTCAGTGGGCTCAGGGCTACTGCGTCAATCGTCTCTCGTACGAGACGGTCCGTGACCTGAGGAACGCCGCGTACGACAAGCTTGACCGCATGCCGCTCTCCTTCATCGACTCGCATCCGCACGGCGACCTCATAGGCCGCGTGGTCAATGACGTCGACCAGATCGGCGACGGTCTTCTCCAGGGGACGAACCAGCTTTTGGGCGGCGTCGTCACGATCGTCGGCACGCTTGGCTTCATGCTGGCGACGTCGGTTCCCATGGCGCTCGTCGTCGCGCTCGTGACGCCGCTTTCCGTGGGCGCCGCCTGGCTCATCACGCGCCTCTCCGACAAGAGTTTCGCTGACCAGCAGCGAATCCAGGGCGAGCTTGGCGCTCACGTCGAGCAGTACGTCGGCGAGCAGCGCCTCGTCGACGCCTTCGCCTATGGCCCGGAGGCGTGCGCGCGGTTCGGGGCCATCAACGAGAGGCTCTACGCGTCCGGCGAGCACGCGCAGTTCATGAGCTCGCTGTCAAACCCCGGCACGCGCTTCATCAACAACATCATCTACGCCGTCGTCGCCGTCGTTGGTTGCGTGGGCGTCATCACCGGCGTCCCAGCGCCCCTCACGGTGGGCCAGGTCCAGGCGTTTCTGAGCTACGCCAACCAGTACACGAAGCCCTTCAACGAGATCACGGGTGTCATCGCCCAGATCCAGACCGCCTACGCGTCCGCACGCCGCGTCTTCGCGCTGCTCGACGCCACCGAGGAGACGGCGGATGCCGAGGCTGCTATCGAGCTCAACCAGCCTCGCGGCGAGGTCGAGTTCGACCACGTGGGCTTCTCCTACGTGCCAGATCGCGAGCTGCTCAAGGACATCTGCATCCACGCGAGGCCGGGCGAGCGCATCGCCCTCGTCGGACCAACGGGATGCGGTAAGACGACGCTCATCAACTTGCTTTTGCGCTTCTACGACGTGACCTCCGGCTCCATCGAGGTCGACGGCCTTCCTGCGAGCGGCTACACGCGCGCGAGCCTGCGTCGCTCATTCGGCATGGTGTTGCAGGACAGCTGGCTGTTCGCCGGCACCGTCCATGACAACATCGCCTACGGCTGCCCCGACGCCACACGCGATCAGGTCGAGGAGGCAGCGCGCCGCGCGCGAGCGGACAAGTTCATCCGCCAGCTCCCCCAGGGATATGATACCGTCATCGGCGAGGACGGCGGCTCCTTCTCCCAGGGGCAGCGCCAGCTGCTCTGCATCGCCCGCGTCATGCTCACGGACCCGGCAATCCTTTTGCTCGACGAGGCGACGTCGAGCATCGACACCCGCACCGAGCTCCAAGTTCAGGCGGCGTTCGACGAGCTCATGCGCGGTAGGACGAGCTTCGTCGTCGCGCACAGGCTGAGCACCATCCGAAACGCCGACTGCATCCTCGTCATCCGTGACGGCCGCGTCATCGAGCGCGGCACGCATGACGAGCTGCTCGCGCTCGGCGGCTTCTACTCGAGCCTTTACGAGAGCCAGTTTGCCCGAGAAGAGTAGGATAGGGCAAACTTCGATGTTTCGAGTGTCTGTGGGGTGTCGCCATGCGTAAGGATAAGTTTGCTGTTATAGCCGCAATCATTGGGATCATTTTTGCCATTGGTCTTGTGGGGTGCGGCGATTCCGGCGATGCCGAGTCTAAGGCCGCCATTGCCGATGGCGTGACGGACGGGCTCGAGCAGCTCAAGTCCGGCTCTGGAGAAGCCGTGGACCTTGCGAAGGAGACGCTTAACTCCTATGTGGGGAGCCAACTCGAAGATATGGGCATATCCGATGACGAGCTGATCTCCACGTATCTCCAAGATTTTGATTACGAGGTTGGCGACGTGACGATGACGGGGTCCTCTGCCACGGTCCACGTGACGCTTACCTGCCGCTCGGTAGCGGATATCGCCAAGGAGTTCGTCTCTCAGTCGCGCGGGCTGAACGACGAAGAGGCGGGCAAGGTCCTCATGCAGTGTGTGGAGAATGCCACCCCGGCCCAGTCCGAGGCCGATGTCTACGTGCAAAAGGGAGCGGATGGCTCATGGGATACGCTTGGGGGACTCAAGAGCGCCCTCGTCAAGCTGTGCGTCTAGTGCCTAGTAGCTAACCTGGCAGGGGATGCCGAGGGCCTCGACGCGCCGCGCGATTGCGTCTAGCACGTCCGTGGGGGCCTTCCCAAGGCCCGGAGCCGGCGTCTCCCGCGCGACGCCCCTCGGGTTGGTTGCGTGGGACCATTATCTCATTGAGGAGGAGACGAGCGTCCGGACGAGCGGCGCGGGAAGGCTGCCACGCGAATCCCGTCCCACGGGGGGCGAGGTGTCCGTATAACAAAAAAGCCTCGCCGGAATCCAGCGAGGCCATTCAAGTCTGGCTCCTCGAGTAGGACTCGAACCTACAACAACGCGGTTAACAGCCGCGGGCTCTACCATTGAGCTATCGAGGAATTCGATTGTCAGGAGCACGTGCTTTGCTCCGTGCGAACGAGGATTAGTATACAGAAGCTGTGGGCGAGTGCAACCAGAAATTTTGACAAATTTTGGTGTGCTAGGGTTATTTGCATTCCCAGAAGTCGTTGACCGTAGTGTTTTCGCGGGTAAACGGCCTATTGGGGTAAATTGAACTTCCAATATAATTTGTCAGAGATGCCAGTTGCGAGTCTCGGGGGATTCATGCTCGTTTATTTCCTTACAGCTGCCGTCGCCATGCTGGCGGCGCTATCAGCCGAGGGGCTGCGCGGGGAGAAACCCAAGGTCTCGAACCTGCTGTGGCTCGTCGCGTTCTTGGCTCTCGCCATTCCAGCGTCCCTTCGATATGACATCGGCGTCGACTACAGCGCCACGATGGAATCTGCCGGCTATCTTGGCTATTGGCAGCTGTACCACCTCTACGCCAATCAGCCGCCCGCACCTGGTATGGATCCCGGTTTCTATGCCCTCATCCGCATCCTCAACTTGTTTACAGACAACCCCCAATGGATGTTCGCCTTCTTGTCCGCGGCCACGTATGCGCTCGTGATACGAGCCTGCCGTAGGCTGTCGCCCGACCCCGCCCTATCCCTCGCCCTGTTTCTCGTTGCGGGCTTCTACTTCGAGTCTCTCAACATCGCGCGCCAGTGGTTTGCCATTGCGTGCGTTATGAACGGCCTCGAGTGGGTGGGGGAGTGCGACACGAGCGCCCCACGCGCCTTCGCGCGCTATGCCGTCTGGGTCGTCCTGGGAAGCCTCATGCACCTGAGCTGCCTCATGTGGCTTGCTCTTTGGCCATTGCTCCGCCTCAGAATGACGCCGGCGCGCACGCTATTTCTTCTTGTTAGTTGCGTCGCGATTGCCTTCGTGGGGATTTCCGTGGCGCGCGTCGTGTTCGCCCAGACGAGGTTTGGCCTCTATCTCGACCCCTCGAGCAGCGTCTATGTAGGGCCTCGCCCACGCGCCAACGCCATGATCACGTTCGGTCTTACGTGGGCGTTCCCATTTGTGGTCGCCCTGCTTGATCGCGCGAAGGCTGTGGGTTCCGTTAGGGTAAGTGAAGTACCTGGAAAGGGCGACTCTCGAGCTCAGCTTGCCGGCCCCGGTCTCGAGTCTGCGCTTGTCGTGTGCGCGACCCTGGCGTTCGCCCTTTACGTCTCGGCCGCGTTTCTCCCATTCATCGTCGACCGCGTCGCGCGCTACTTTGCGCCCATGCTCATACTCCTCATGCCTCATACAATCAGGCGCATCGAGGACAGGCGCCTGCGCTCGGCGGCGATGGTCCTCGTGATTGTCGCCTGGGCTGCAGCGACGTACGTTCAGGTTGTTGCCGGCGGTCAGTATGGGGTCGTGCCCTATGTGTCCGTGTTTGGTGAGCGCGCGGCGGCGGGCCTTCTCTCGTAGGGCGCCCTTGCTATTATCTAGGAGTTACGTTGCGTCCGGCATATTCGCCGCTCGCTGACAAGATGGGCCCCGCGACGGGCCAAACATCGTCAAGGAGATGGCTTTGTCCCAAGAGCAAACCACTACAGCCGCGGCAACCGTTCCGGCATCAGAGGCGTTCGCCAAGTCTGACCGCGCGAAGGAGAAGTTCATCCTCTCCCAGCTCGTCGGCAAGGATTTCAAGCGCAAGTATCGCCGCAGCGTGCTCGGAGTCGTGTGGAGCGTCCTCAACCCGCTGCTCATGATGATCGTCATGTCACTCGTGTTTTCGTTCTTCCTGCGCTATGACAACATGGAGCACTACCCGCTCTACCTCATCCTCGGCAACGTCATCTGGACGATCTTCGCGGATTCAACCAACCAGGGCGTCACCTCGATCCTCGATGCCGCGCCCCTGCTCAAGAAGGTTCGCATCAACAAGACGGTGTTTCCGGTCGAGCGCGTTCTCTTCTCGCTTGTCAACTTCGCGTTCTCGATGATCGCCGTCTTCATCGTCATGCTGTGGGAGGGCGTGTGGGTCAGCTGGACCATCATCCTGCTCCCGGTGCTCCTCGTTCTGCTCATGGGCTTCTGCATCGGCATGAGCATGCTACTCTCCTCGCTTGCGGTCTTCTTCCGTGACGTCATCCACCTGTGGGGTGTTGTCATCCTCGCTTGGAGCTACGTGACGCCGCTGTTCTGGCCCGTCAGCATGATCGCCCAGGTTCCGTATGCGTTCATGCGCGTCATCATGCTCGCGAACCCCATGTATAACTACGTGACGTTCATGCGCATGATCCTTCTCAACGGCCAGCCGCCCGAGCTCATCACCGTCGCCATGTGCGCCATCTGGGCAGTCATAGCGCTCGTCCTTGGCTGGGCGGTCTTCCATAAGCTCGAGCGCAAGTTCATCCTCTACATCTAAGTCTCGCACGCGAGAGATTGGCTCATACGAATGGCTTCTAAGACCGACATCACCCCGGGTGAGGACTACGCCATTGAGGTGGACGACGTCACCATGATCTTCAACATGGCGAGCGAGCGTCTGGACAACCTCAAGGAGTACTTCATCAAGCTCGTGAAGCACGAGCTGTTCTTCGAGGAGTTCCACGCCCTCAAGCACGTCAGCTTCAAGGTCAAGAAGGGTGAGGTCCTCGGCCTCGTTGGCACCAACGGCTCCGGCAAGTCGACGATGCTCAAGATCATCGCCGGCGTGCTCGATCCCAGCGAGGGCAAAGTCACCGTTCATGGCAACATCGCCCCGCTCATCGAGCTTGGCGCGGGCTTTGACATCGAGCTTACCGCTCGCGAGAACATTTACCTCAACGGCTCTCTCCTTGGCTATACCAAGGAGTTCATCGACGCCCACCTCGATGACATCGTTGATTTCGCAGAGCTTCGCGACTTTATGGACATGCCGCTCAAGAACTACTCCAGCGGCATGGTCGCGCGTATCGCTTTCGCAATCGCGACCGTCGTCGAGCCGGATGTCCTCATCGTCGACGAGACCCTCTCCGTCGGCGACGTTTTCTTCCAAGAGAAGTGCGAGAAGCGCATCCGCCAGTTCATCGAGAGCGGCAACGTCACGGTTCTCTTCGTGAGCCATTCCCTCGAGCAGGTCGAGCGACTCTGCACGCGTTGCGTCTGGATCGAGAAGGGCGAGCAGCGCATGATCGGCGACACGGATGAGGTATGCAAGGCCTACAGGAGGCAGTACAACTAATGGCCTTCGTCTGCGCTAACCCCGAGAACCGCAAGAGCGTCGCAGCCGTCGTCGTGACGTATAACCGCAAGGACCTGCTGCTCGAATGCCTCGATTGCCTTTGCAAGCAGGATCTTGGCGCCCTTGGCGAGCGCTACGACCTTTCCGTCATCGTCGTCGACAACGCAAGCACGGATGGCACCGAGGAGGCGTTGGCTTCCCTCGTTGAGTCCGGGAAGGTCGCCTACTTCAATACGGGTGAGAACCTCGGCGGCGCCGGCGGGTTCAACTACGGCATGCGCAAGGCCGTCGAGCTTGGCCACGACTACGTCTGGGTCATGGACGACGACTGCATGACCCATCCTGACACCCTGCGTGAGTTCCTCATCGCGGGCGAGGGCCTGAACGGGGAGTACGGCTATCTCACGAGCGTCTGCCTCTGGACTGACGACACCCCTTGCTCCATGAACCGCCAGAGGCACCCGCTGCATCACACGATCGAGGACTTCACCCCCGAGCTACAGCCCTGCACGCTCGCGTCCTTCGTCTCGCTCTTCGTGCCGGCGGACGTCATCGCGGAGCTTGGCCTCCCCATAAAGGACTTCTTCATCTGGACTGACGACTGGGAGTTCACGCGCCGCGTCTCGAGGAAGTATCCCTGCTATGTCGTGGGCACGAGCGTGGTCACGCACAAGTGCAAGGTCAACGGGGCCGGCAACGTTGCCATCGACTCCGGCGAGCGCATCGCGCGCTTCCGCCTCGCGTACCGAAACGACGTCGTGCTCTATCGCGGCGAGGGTCCTGCGGGCTACGCGTATGTCGCCGCGCGAGACCTCAATCACCTTTGGCGCATCGCGACCGAGGCTAAGGATCGTAAGCTCGAGCGTGCGAGGGCCGTCCTCGGGGGCACGTTTGAGGGCTTGAGATTCCATCCCGCAATCGAGTACGTGAAGAGGCCGGAGAAGCGCTAGCCTCTCCCTTCGGCTGATCGCTAGGTCGAAACCGGGCGCGTGGACTCCATCGCTGTGTGTCCTGGTTTTCCGGCGGTCTCGGTGAGCCTAGCCATCTCCCAAAACAGATGCGCGCCCTGTCAACAGACATTGTGACGGGGCGCGCAACTTGCACATGGATGGCCAGTTGAATGCCGGGCGTTCCTCCGTAGGATGCCGAGTGTCCCTACTCTTCCATGCCGAGGTAGTGTCGCCAGAACTCCTGGCTGATCATGGTCGGGAAGGCTGCCCGGTAGTCTGCGGCCACGCGCTCGTGCTCGAGCTGCCAACGCTGTTTGAGCTCGCGGACGCGCTGCTTGATCCGTGCGTTGCGTGCGCGGTCCATGCGGCGGACGCAGGCCTTCTCGCCCGTGATGTCGAGGACGACGATGGTCTCGCGGGCAAGGGTGTCGCGGCTGTAGAGGGCGGGCCCGCTGACCATGAGGTGTCCCGGAGCCTTCTTGAGGAGGGCGTCCGGCAGCAGATGCTTGTCGTACGGGATGGTCTTCAATAGCTTGTCCGCGAGCGTGAGGCCATGGTGCTTCTGGGGCGTGACCTCGCGAATGTTGCCCTCGGAGAGTATCTTTGGGTCGATTTCGGCGAGAGGCACGAACTTGTCGTTGAGCTTGGCGTTCTCGCGCATGAGGGCACTGCCGTCGGCCTCCATGAGCCACTGCGGGCCGCGCAGGTAGTCTTCCACGCCTTGGAGGAGAAGGTCGGCGGCTCCGTACTCGAGGTCGCGGCGGCGAAGCAGAACGTTTCGCCAGACACGGGCCATGAAGAGCTCTGTGTTGACATGTCCGTCGCAAGCGGCCATGACGAGGAAGTTGCGCACGTACTGATAGCAATCGACGGAGGCGCGCGGGCGTCCCTCGAAGCTCTCGTGCCAGACGCAGATGCCGTTCATCGTCATGTACGTGGGATTGGAACGCAGACCGTACTCGACGTCATCGCAGCGCACGAAGACAGGGACGGGCAGTCCCTTCTCGCGGATGTTGGCGACGGGGATGCACGAGAACCACCATGCGCCATAGGTGTTCTCCACCTCGACGTCGATCCTCTCGTTCTCGACGACCTGATCGAGGCGGTCGACGAAGAGGTCCGGCTTCACCTTGCGGTAGACGCCGCTGCGTAGGACATGGCTCACGTCCTCGAAGAGCCTCTCGGGTTGCTCGACGGAGAGCATGGCGCCGTTCACGAAGGCGTGGGCGTACTTCTCGTTCGCGAGGGCGAGGAGGTTGTAGGTGCGCTTGATGCTCTCGGGGAAGACATGGACGTCGTCGTCCATGAGGATGACGTGGGTGAACTCGGAGGGGGAGTCCATCGCGGCGATCATGCCGCGGGCGAAGCCTCCCGCGCCACCGACATTGGCGGTGGGGATGACGGTCACGAGGTCGTCGGAGAGGGCCTCGGCGTCGAGTGTCGAGCCGTTGTCGACCACGAACATGTGGAAGGCGTCGTGGATGGGGCCATCGTCCGAGCGAATGGCGTCGCGTATGAGCTCGATGTTGGGGACGATGTAGTGCTCCTTCTTGAAGGTCGTCGTGGAGAGCGCGATGCGCACCGGGTGGATGCGTCCCTCGTCGACCTCGGCGTAATAAGCGCCGGAATGGAGAAGGGTCGTGCCGGAGGGAAGAAGCTCGAACGCGATGAGGTCCATGCCCGAGCAATCGAACGCGGCAGAGACGCTTGCGACCTTGCCCGCCTCGGGCTCGACGGTGATCCGGTCAAGCTCGACGGTGTTCTCGGAGTCAGCCTCGGCGCCCTCGGGCATGCCCTTGATGATGACTTCGCAGGCATCGCCGGAGAGCTCGAGCCTGAGCGTCACGGTGGTAACGTCGCAGTACTTGGCCCACTTCGAGGCGGAGCACGCGTTCAGGAAGGTCATGAAGTCAGCGGGCTCTGCGAGCCTGAGCGCGGCCGTCTCCTCGTCGTAGTCGAGGGGGCTCGCGCAGAAGACATAGAGCTCGTCGTGTCCCGCGAGGTGCTCCGCGGGCTTGAGAAGGACGTTAGAGAGCTTGTGCTCGATCATAAGGGCGCTCCTGGTTTCTCAGTCGCTTAGTCGACCGTTTGGCGATTCGGTGAAGGGCGTTTCTCGCCCAGCAGTTAGTAATCAGTAGTATAGTTGTCACAACCTTTAAGACGGTGCGGGACACCGGCAAGGAACAAGCTGGCGAGTTTCCCAGCCTCATGCGAGACCCTTGGATGACGTCCCGTGCCGCAACAGGCATAGGCGTCTTTTTTTGTGAAGGGAGCCACATGGAACAGCAGGGACTGGGACCCAAGGCGACCATTATGGACGCTGCGGCGATGGGCAGAGCCCTTACCCGCATCGCGCATGAGGTCATCGAGAACAATGAGGGGGCGGAGAACCTCGCGATCGTGGGTATCGTCCGCCGCGGTGCCAACATCGCTGATCTCCTCGCGTCTGAGATCGAGTCCATCGAGGGTATCCGCCCGCCGGTGGGCAAGCTCGACATCAGCTTCTATCGAGATGACGTGACCCGTCGCCTCGCACCCGTCGTTCACGAGACTCAGATCAACTTTGACGTCGACCACAAGGACATCATCCTCGTCGACGACGTTCTCTTCTCGGGACGTACCGTGCGCTCCGCGCTCGACGCCCTCATGGATCTTGGCAGGCCCAGGACCATTCAGCTCGCCGTCATGGTCGACCGCGGCCACCGCGAGCTTCCCATTCGCGCGGATTACGTCGGCAAGAACGTGCCGAGCTCCCACGAGGAGGACGTCCGCGTCTTCGTCGAGTCGCTTGACGGCCGCGATGCGGTCGAGATTTGGGACATCGAAGCCGAGAAGGCCGCAATCGCCAATAAGGAGGTCGGTGCATAGTGCTTTCCGTTCGCAACCTCATCAACACGACGGACCTCACTGCCGATGACATCACGCAGATTCTCGATACAGCCCGTTCCATGGAGGAGATCAACCACCGCACGATCAAGAAGGTCCCCGCTCTTCGCGGTCGCACGATCGTGAACCTCTTCCTCGAGGCCTCTACCCGTACGCGCTCCTCGTTCGAGATCGCCGAGAAGCGCCTCTCCGCCGACTCTCTGAACGTCCAGGGATCAAGCTCCTCCGTCTCCAAGGGTGAGTGCCTTGAGGACACCATCAAGACGCTCGACTCCTACGGCGTCGACATGTTCGTCTGCCGCGCGCGCAATGCCGGCACCGCCGAACTCATCACGCACTACACCGACGCCCGCGTCATCAACGCCGGCGACGGCAAGCATGCACATCCCTCCCAGGCCCTGCTCGACCTCTACACGATGCGCGAGCACTTCGGCAAGCTCGAGGGCCTCAAGGTCGCCATCGTCGGCGACCTGCTCCACAGCCGCGTCGTCGGCTCCCTGGCCCCGGCCCTGCGCACCATGGGCGCCAAGGTCACGCTCGTTGGCCCTCCCACGTTCCAGCTTCCCGAGCCCGAGGTCTTCGGTGCCGAGGAGACCTATGACTTCGACTCCGTCATCGAGGACGTCGACGTCGTGTACATGCTCCGCGTTCAGCTCGAGCGCATGGAGGGCGCCACGATCCCCTCGAAGCGCGAGTACAACCGCCTCTGGGGCCTCACCGCTGAACGTCACGCCCACATGAAGGAGAACGCCCTCGTCATGCACCCGGGCCCGATGAACCGAGGCATGGAGATCGACTCGATCCCCGCCGATGCCCAGAACTCGTTCGTGACACGCCAGGTCGCCGCGGGCCTCTACACCCGCATGGCCGAGATGTACCTGCTGCTTGGAGGAGAAGAGAATGCTGCTGATTAAGGGTGCTCACGTCGTCGACCCGCAGGTCGGCCTCGACACCGTTACCGACGTCCTCGTCGAGGGCGCTCGCATCGCCCGCGTGGGCGCGAACATCAAGACCCCTGAGGGCGCCGAGGTCATCGATGGCACGGGCAAGTACCTCGTCCCGGGCCTGATTGACATCCACGTCCACTTCCGCGACCCCGGCTACGAGTACAAGGAGACCATCGAGACGGGCTCCGCCGCCGCTGCCGCCGGTGGCTTCACAGACGTCGCCACCATGCCCAACACCAACCCCGTGACCGACACGGGCGAGGGCGTGCGCTACCAGATCGCCAAGGGCGACGCCGCCGGCCTCGTGCACGTCCGCCCCATCGGTGCCTGCACTCGTGGCGAGAAAGGCGAGGCCCTGGCCGAGATCGGCGATATGGTCGCCGAGGGCGCCTGCATGTTTTCCGATGACGGCCATGGCGTGCAGAGCGCCGGCATGCTCCGCACCGTGATGGACTACGTCCGTCAGTTCGATCGTGCCGTCGCCTGCCACTGCGAGATCGAGTCCCTGACTGAGCACGGCATGGTCAACGAGGGCCGCGTGAGCACCCGCCTCGGCATCGCCGGCCCTTGGCGGCGGCGTGGCCAACGGGCGCCGGTGGGCCCCCAGCCTCGGCATCGCCGGCTGGCCTGCCGCCGGTGAGGAGGTCGAGATTGCTCGCGACATCGAGCTCTGCCGCCTCACGGGCTGCGCGCTCCACATCTGCCACATCTCCACCGCCCGTGGCGCTGAGCTCGTTCGTGCCGCCAAGGCTGAGGGCCTGCCCGTCACGGCCGAGGTCTGCCCGCACCACCTCTTCCTCGACGAGGAGCTCCTCGACGAGACCTACAACACCAACCTCAAGATGAACCCGCCGCTGCGCACCCCCGCCGACGCGGCGGCTCTCCGTGAGGGCATCTGCGACGGCACGCTCGACTGCGTCGTCACGGACCACGCGCCGCACGCCCTCCACGAGAAGGAGTGCGAGTTCGAGATCGCTCCCTTCGGCGTCGTCGGCCTTGAGACGAGCCTCCCGCTCATGCTCACCAACCTTGTCTCCACCGGCAAGATGAGCTGGCAGCGCCTCGTCGAGGTCATGTGCGTGAATCCGCGCAAGGTCGCCCGCCTCGAGGCCGTTAAGGTCGAGGCCGGTTCCCCCGCGGACCTCACCCTTATCGACCCGACCATCAAGCTCGAGGTCACGCCGGAGCTGTTCTGCGGCAAGCAGCACAACTCCGCCTTCATGGGCGCCAAGCTCACCGGTCGCGCGACGGACACCGTCGTTGCCGGCAAGCACGTCCTGAAGGACTGCAAGCTCGCCTAGTTTTATCTCGCGCGCCCCGGGAGGCTTCTCTCGGGTCGCCGTCGCGTATCATTCGGCCGTCTCGTGCGGCCTATTGCCCGAAAGGAGAGACATGGCCTATCCCACTCCGTCGCCGGCTCGCATCCACGACTTCACCGTCGTCTCGAACGAGCCTGTGGCCGAGGGCGTCTATCGCCTCACGATCGAGGCCCCGCGTCTGGCGGCAGCCCTCGAGCCTGGTCAATTCATGAGTCTCGAGGTCCCCGGTGATCCTCGTCAGCTCATCCGCATCCCTCTCTCGTATTCCTCCGCTGACGCCGAGGCCGGCACCGTGACCACGTACTATGCGGTCGTGGGCGATGGCACGCGCAGGCTTTCCGCCATGGGCGCTGGCTCTACCTCTACGGTACTCGGCCCCGGTGGCCACGGCTGGAAGATGGACGCGGGCGCGAAGAGGGTCCTCGTCGTCGCGGGTGGCATCGGCATCACGCCCGTCATCGCAGCCGCTCGCTTCGCCGTTGGCAACGGTGCCGAGGTCGACGCCGTCGTGGGCGCCCTCACTGCCGCCAAGATCTGCGGGATCGACGAGCTCGAGCCGCTGTGCGGCGAGGTTCGCCTCACGACTGACGACGGTACGGCTGGCACGAAGGGGTTCGTGACGGCCGAGGTCGAGCCCATGCTCGCCACGGGCGCGTATGACCTTGTCCTCACCTGTGGGCCCGAGCCCATGATGCGCGCCGTCGCGGCTATCGCCGAGGCTGCCGGCGTCAAGTGCGAGGTTTCCGTCGAGCGCATGATGACCTGCGGCTTTGGCGCTTGTAACACGTGTAACGTCGAGACCGTCTACGGCATGGTGGGCGCCTGCATGGCAGGCCCCGTCTTCGACTCGAAGGTGGTGGCATGGTGAGCAACGTCGATATGTCCGTCGATCTCGCAGGCATCAAGCTCAAGAACCCGATCAACACCGCGAGCGGCACCTATGGCTACGGCTGGCAGTTCGAGAGCTTCTATGACGTGAGCCAGCTCGGCGCGATCACCACCAAGGGCTGCGCCGCCGAGGCCTGGCCCGGCAACCCCGCCCCGCGCATGACCGAGGTAACGAGTGGCATGATGAACTCCGTGGGCCTCCAGAACCCCGGCGTCCGTGGACTCATCGAGGGCTCCGGCGAGTACCTCCAGGAGCTCTCCGACAAGGGCACCGCTGTCATCTGCCAGGTTGCGGGCCACTCCGTCGAGGAGTACGTCGCGGCCGTCGAGCTCTTCGAGGAGCTCGCCCCGTTCGCCGCTGGTCTCGAGATCAACATCTCCTGCCCCAATATCGCCGCCGGTGGCTGTGCCATGGGCTCTACGCCCGAGGGTGCCGCAGAGGTCATCCGCGCCGTTCGTCCGCATACGAAGAAACCCCTTTTCGTCAAGATGGCCCCCGCTCGCGTCGTCGATGTCGCGAAGGCGCTCGAGGCCGAGGGCGCGGACGCCCTTACGGTCATCAACTCCATCCCCGGCATGGCCATTGACGTCAACACGCGCAGGAGCAAGCTTAGCCGTCCCACCGGCGGCATGAGCGGCCCCGCCCTTCACCCCATCGCGGTACGCATGGTGTGGGAGGCTCACAATGCCGTCAGCCTCCCCATCGTGGGCGTTGGTGGCGTCATGACCGGTGCCGATGCCGCCGAGTTCATCCTCGCCGGCGCCACGAGCGTGTCTGTCGGCATGGCTAACCTTGTCGACCCGACGGCGGCTCCTCGCATCCTCGGCGAGCTCACCGAGTGGGCCGAGTCGCAGGGTGTTTCCAGCATCTCCGAGCTTATTGGCGCCTTCGAGGGCTAGTCGGTCTTTGATTCTCCGGGGCGGCCTTCATGGTCGCCCCTTTTTCGATGGGCGACTCGCCCGAAAGGAGGCCCCATGGGCCGCTTTGACGATCTGTCCGCTCGCGACCGCGTGATGGTTGCGCTCGATTGCGGGCCCGAGGAGGCTCGTGCCCTCGCTGACAAGCTCGAGGGCCATGCCATCTGGCTCAAGGTTGGCATCACGCTCATCTATGACGGCGGCCTGCCGCTCGTCAAGGAGCTCCGCGACCGCGGTTTCAAAATCTTCGTCGATTCCAAGTTCCATGACATCCCGCATCAGGTTCGCGGCGCCGTGATGAGCGCTGCCCACTCTGGCGCGGACCTGGTCACGGTTCATGGCTCTGGCTCCGAGAAGATGCTCGTTGCCTGTCACGAGGCCGCCGAGCAGTCCCTCGTCGAGTTTGGCCACAAGCCCTATGTGATTGCCATCACCGTGCTCACCAGCATGGACGCCGAGGAGCTGGCTAAGGTTGGCGTGACGCGCCCGATTCCCGAGCAGGCCGCGGCCCTCGCGAAGCTCGCCGTCGACTCTGGCCTCGACGGCATTGTGTGCTCGCCTATGGAGGCGCGCGAGATGCGCGAGCTCCTTGGCCCGGATGCACTTATCGTGACCCCGGGCGTGCGCCCGGCCGGCGCCGCCCTGGGAGACCAGAGCCGCGTCGCGACCCCTGCCGCCGCCGTCAATGCCGGCGCGAGCCACATTGTCATCGGCAGGGCGATTACCCAGGCAGGGGATCCGGTTGCCGCCTTCGAGTCCATCGTCGCGGAGATTGAGGCACGCTAGAACTCGCCGAGTCCTGACATTAACCGGCGCATCCGTAACCAAGATGCCGTTTTTGTTGGGTGGCGAGGTATAAAACGCGGGTAAATGCGTGAAAGTTCTTGCAAAGTGGCTGCTACATTGCCATAGTGTCATACAGCCGATTTGCGGGGCACCTGAAGCCCCTTCGGAACTTGTGTTGAGAAGTACTTACATTTGGAGGAAATATGGCTCTCCCTACGCTTTCCGACGAGCAGCGCGCTCAGAACCTTAAGAAGGCCGCCGAGGCCCGCCACGCTCGCGCCGAGCTTCGTGAGAAGATCAAGAACGGCGATGTCACCCTCGAGTCCGTCCTGAACTCTGAGGACGAGGCCGCCAAGCGCATGCCTGTCCGCGCTCTCATTGAGTCCCTTCCGGGTTACGGCAAGGCTAAGGCCGCCAAGATCATGGACGAGATCGCCGTCGCTGACAACCGTCGTGTTCAGGGCCTTGGTGCCCGTCAGCGTGAGGCCCTCCTCGAGATTCTCTCCAAGTAGTGTCGCGCGCAGCTAAGCTGTTCGTAGTTTCCGGGCCGTCAGGCGTAGGGAAGGGCACACTGGTTTCCCTTGTGAGGGAACAGCGCCCGGACCTGGGTCTGACGGTCTCGGCCACAACGAGACAGCCACGTCCAGGTGAGGTTGACGGGGTTTCCTACCACTTCCTCACCAACGATGACTTCGACCGTCGCGTCGAGGCCGGGGAGTTCCTCGAGTGGGCTAACGTCCACGGAAACCGTTATGGCACGCTCGCCTCCGAGGTTGACCGTAACCTGAGCGCCGGTAAGTCCGTCATCCTCGAGATTGACGTCCAGGGCGCGCTCAACGTTCGCAAGGTCTTTCCCGATGCCGTTCTCGTCTTCATCGAGCCTCCTTCCATGGAGGTCCTCGAACAGCGTCTCCGCGGTCGCGAGACGGAGAGCGAAGAGTCCCTTCACCTGCGTCTTGCGGATGCGGCCGGCGAGCTTGAGCTTGCCCCGCGCTATGACGAGCGAATCGTCAACGATGACCTTGAGAGAGCCACTTCGGAGTTGCTCCAAGTGCTCGAATCGCACGAGATGAATTGAGGAAGTTCAGCAATGTCTGTGATCAAGCCTGAAATCGACACCCTGCTCGAGAAGACCGAGCACAATCCGTTCCTGCTTTGCTCTGTCGCGTCGAAGCGCGCTTGCGACATCAACAACATGCTTCGCGGCCAGCACCTTCGCGTCGTTGCCATCCAGGACGTCGACGACATCACCACCATGGTCTCCGGTGAGGACACCACCTCCATCGCCATGAATGAGCTCGCTGACGGTAAGCTCGGTTACGTCCAGGACGACTTCGACGAGGCCATCAAGGACACGAACGTCACGATTGCCGAGTAGCGCCGTGGCTGATCGCGTCTGCCTCGTTCATTATCACGAGATTGGTCTCAAGGGTAAGAACCGTTCTATCTTTGAGCGCCAGCTCATCACCAACCTCAAGCGTGCCCTCAAGGGGCGTTCGGCTCATGTCGAGCGCCTTGCGGGGTACGTTCGCGTGAGCTTCGAAGACGGTGGTATGCCCGAGGATATCCCCGGCATGGTCGCCGCCGTTCCTGGCGTCGCTCGCGTATCCGTCGCGTGGCGTTGTGCCCGTGACCCCGAGGAGTACAACGCCGCGGCTATCGAGAGCCTTCGTGCCTGCAAGGGCTGCGAGTCTTTCAAGGTTCACGGTCGTCGCTCCAACACCGATTACCCCATCCACAGCATTGACCTCAACCGCCAGGTTGGAGCCGCCCTGTGCGAGGCCTTTCCGGACCTCCGCGTTCAGATGCACCAGCCTGATGTCACGGTGAACGTTCATGTCGTTCAGTCTGACGTCTACGTGTATGCGGATGCCACCTCTCAGCGCGGCGCGGGTGGTCTTCCCGTGGGTACCGCGGGCAAGGTCGTTACGTTGCTCTCGAGCGGCTTCGACTCTCCCGTCGCCACGTGGATGGTTGGCCGTCGCGGCGCGATCTGCGTGCCCGTGCACTTCTCCGGCCGTCCGATGACGAGCGATGAGTCCGAGTGGCTCACACAGGATATCGTCCGCGCGCTTGAGCCTGCCGGTATCATCGGCCGCCTCTACGTGGTGCCCTTTGGCGAGTGTCAGCGCGAGATATCGCTCAAGGCGCCGCAGGCGCTCCGCGTCATCATGTATCGCCGTCTCATGTTCGAGGTCGCGCAGCGCGTGGCGGAGCTTGAGGATGCGAAGGCTCTAGTCACGGGCGAGTCTCTTGGCCAGGTCGCCTCTCAGACCCTCGAGAACATCACTGCCACGAATGACGTCGCCGCGATTCCGGTTTTTCGCCCGCTCATTGGCACGGATAAGATTGAGATCATCGATCGAGCCCAGAAGATCGGCACGTATGACATCAGCGCGCAGACGGCTCCTGATTGCTGCACGCTCTTCATGCCGCGTCGTCCCGAGACTCATGCGAACCTCCGCATGGTACGTGAGGCGTGGGAGACCTTTGACCACGAGGCGATGGTCGAGTACCTGATGAAGAACATCGAGTACGTGGACTTCAACACCTGCGCCTCGTATCGTCCTCCGCGCGAGCTGAGAGCGCGGCACCGTGAGCTCGCTCCCGCCGAGTGGCCTGGCGAGACCGGGGATGTGGCCGCAAAGAGCGAAGAGTCTGCGAACGAGTAGCCTTTCCTCATTTGGGGACAAAAAAAGTTTTTGCTCATTTGAAGCTCCGACACCATGAGTGCCGGCGCTTCTTTTACCTCATGCTTTCTAGTTTGTTTGACGCGTTTTGGCATGATTTTGCGAAAACCTGTTAGGTTTGCGTTTGATTTGGGTTTGAGCACGCGGGACTTTCTTGTCCTTGTGGCGCTCTTTGGGCCAAATTGCTTCCACGATTGAGGGGGAGGCGATCGCATGGCTCAACTCATTCGAAGGAAACCCAGGCGTTCTCATAGTTCTAGGGGACAGATGAAGCCCACGTTGGCGGTGGGTGCCGTTGCCGTTGCGGTCATGGCCGCAATCGTTGTCGCCGCTGCTCTCGGTGCTTTTCGAGGCGGCGTCGTGATCGAGCGCGAAAGCGCTCCTATTTCGACCCTTTCGATAACGGCCGCCACTCCCAGTGCCGCCTCGACGCCTGAGCCTGCCACAGACCCTGTTTTCGTTCACATCGACGGGGCGGTTGTGGCGCCGGGGGTCTATGAGATGACGGGGTCGCTTCCGCGCGTGAATGACGCCGTCATGGCTGCCGGTGGCCTTGCTGGGGATGCGGATACCTCTGCGCTTAACCTTGCGGCCGTGCTATCGGATGGCGAGAAGATCTACGTCCCAAGGCAAGGGGAGGTGGTAGCGGGGCAGGCTTCGTCGGGAGCTGCTTCGGGGTCTGATGTTGGCGCGTCTTCGTCCGGAGTGATAAACATCAATACGGCGACGGCAGAAGAGCTTGACTCGCTTCCTGGCATCGGTCCCTCCACAGCGGCGGCGATCGTAGAGGACCGCGAACGTAACGGTCCCTTCGCGAGCCCCGAGGACCTTATGCGCGTTAGCGGCATAGGCGAGGGGAAGTTCTCCAAGCTCAAGGATCAAATCCGTGTTTAGGAGGCTTGTGGCGGCCCTATCGCGCAAGAGGGTGCTTGCGTGGGGCCGTGACGAGAACGTGCCTAGCCTTGACGACGAAGCCTCTCGCGTGCGGGAGGATGCTCGGCCGGCATCGGCTTGCCCAGGCGAGGATGGCCCTTCGCCCTATCCGGAACGCCCCTATGTGCCTCTCGTCCTCGTCGTTGCCCTTGCGTTTGCGGGCTCGCAGTTGTTGGCCTTGCAGGAAGTTGCACCGACGGGGCTCTTAGCCCTGCTTGTGGCGGCGGCAGCTCTCGTTGCCGTGCTGGTCCTTAGATTAGCCGGCATGTCCGACTCCCTTGCTGCGGGAGTGCTAGCGCTTTCGCTCGCGGTCGTCGTTGGCGGCCTCGAGGGCGGCTGGGCGCTTGCTCGCGTAGATGATGCTGCCTCGGCGCTTGAGGGCACGAGCATGAGTGCGTGTGAGTTTGTCGTTCGTTCTGATTGCACGAGCGGTCAAAGCGGGTGGTTGTGCCGCGCCGAGGTCGTGATGGGAGACGGCGGTCGTGCCAAAGTCTGGCTCGAGCTTCCCGACAGAGTCGAGTTCGGCTCTACGGTGACTGGCGTCGGGCGCTTCTCGGCAAATGAAGACGATGATTGGGGGCGCACGAGTCGATCTCAGGGGTTATGCGGCAAGGTAAGGATGATTCGAGCCTCGGAGGTGCTGCCGGCGACCGGCGTGGAAGGGGTTCTTACGTCCCTTCGCTCGTGGGCGCTTCGTGCCATTGGCCCGTCTTCTGGCGATGGCCGCGCCCTTATGGCTGGCTTGGTGGCGGGGTCGCGAGCGGACCTCAAGGAGCGGGGCCTTGATGACGCGTTCGCGTCCGTTGGCCTATCTCATCTCATCGCGGTGTCTGGCGCTCATCTCGCGGTGATGGCCGGTAGTGTCGAGACCCTGCTGGGCCTTGCGGGCGTGGGCCTTCGTGCTCGCGCTCTCACCGTTCTTGCGTCGAGTGCCGCCTACGTCGTTTTCTGCGCTTGTCCGTCAAGCGCCATCCGCGCCTGGGTGATGCTGCTCGCGGCTCGGTGTGGGAGGCTGCTGGGCAGGAGGTCTCATTCCCCGTCTGGCGTCGCCGTCGCATGCCTTGCGATGTGCGCCTTGGACCCCTATTGCTCTAGTGACCTTGGTTTTAGGCTATCGGTCTCGTCCGTCATCGCGCTTGCCTTGTTTGGTTCATACGCGGACGCCCTTCTTGCTCGCTTTTCCCTCGTGCCGCTGCTTCGTAAGGGTGGAATCAGAGTTCCCTATCGTCTCAGGAGGCGGGGGAGTGCGCTGCTTCGCTCGCTGCGCTCCGCGATTGCCGTCTCTCTCGTTTGCCAGCTGGCGACTGCGGGGACTTGCGCCATGACGTTCGGACGCCTTTCACTTGTCTCGACCCTCGCAAACGTGTTGATCGGGCCATTGTTCACCCCGCTTGTGTCACTTGGCCTTGCGGGAGTTGCGTCGTCGTTGGTGCCGTTTCTCGGTAGCTTTATATTGGGCCTGGACGAGACGCTCTGCGAGATCGTCATTTGGTTCGTTCGAGGCTTGGGAAAACTTCCCCTTGCCTGCATTCCCGTTTGCTTTCCGCCGTGGGCCGAGTATGTCCCACTGGTTGCCATGACCGTTGCGCTGGTCGCGTGGCCTCGGCCCTCCCGCCGGGCCCTCTTGGGAACGATATCGGCTGCGACGGCCGTCGCCGGTGCCTATGTATTGCTTACCTGCGTGCTTGTGGGCCCTAGCGTCACGATTCTCGATGTTGGCCAGGGGGATGCCATCCTCATTCGCCAGGGTCCCCACGCGATCCTCGTCGATTGCGGCCTCGAGGGGAGCCTTTCCTCGGCCCTCGCGAGGAACCACGTCTATCACCTTGACGCCATGGTCATCACGCACCTTCACGACGATCATTACGGAGGCATCGATGACCTCGTCGGCCTCATAGGGGTCGATGCGATATATGTGGGCGAGGGGGCATCAGGAAACCTGCCGAATGAGCTCGAAGGCTCGGTGCGAGACCTTACAGGGGCTGCTCCCGGCGAGATATCGGATGGGGATGTTCTGCGTCTCGGCTCCTATTCGATGAGGTGTGTTTGGCCCCATGGTCCAACCGACGGATCGGAGAACGAAGACTCCCTGTGCTTCGTCCTCTCCTATGATGGCGACGGTCGCTCGTTAGAGATGCTGCTCACGGGTGACGCCGAGCAAGAGCAGCTGGAGGAGTATCAGAATAACGTTGGCGATATCGATGTTCTAAAGGTTGGGCATCATGGGTCTCGTGTCTCAATCTCGCCCGATCAGGCCCTGTTCTTGAGTCCCGAGTTCGCGGTAGCAAGTGCGGGGGAGGGCAATTCCTATGGGCATCCAACGCCTGAGTGCATAGAGACCCTCGAGTCTGCGGGCGCTACGTTTCTCTGCACGATCGAGCACGGGGACGTTCGAGTCGAGCCTGCACCCGCCAGCGCTTCTCCTCGCGTTGTGTGCCAGAGGTGACTTAGGTGGGCGATTGCTCGCTGCGTGGCGTCACCTTGCGTTGTGCCTTGGGGTGGGCGAATCGCATCAAGCAGCTACAATCAGACACGAAAGACAAAACGGTTTGGGGGAGAGATGACTGAAGGGGCAGCGTTGCTTGCCGCATATCTCGTCGTTGGCGCTGACGAGCTCAAACGTGACACCGCCGTGCGGAGACTTCGCTCCCGCGTGCCGTCTGACATGGCGGATTTCAACCTTGACGAGCTCCAGGGCTCGCAGATCGAAGACCCGATGGCTCTTGTCTCCTCGCTCGAGACGATGCCCTTCTGCGCGGACTTTCGCCTCGTCATCGTTCACGAGGCGGATAAGCTCGTTAAGGCCGTCTCAGAGGCGGTCGTTGGCTATCTCGCTGACCCCAATCCCTCCTGCGTTCTCTGCCTCGATGCCGAGAAGCTCGCTAAGAACACGCGTCTGTACAAGGCGGTCGCCAAGGTTGGCGCGAAGTCGGTCATCGATTGCTCGCCGCTCAAGCGTTGGGAGCTTCCTCCCTATGTCGTCAAGCTTGCCGCCGGTCATGGCATGTCCATGGACAACGCTGCTGCGGAGGAGCTCGTCAATCGCGTGGGCGAGGCGACCGTCGCCCTTGATAACCAGGTTGCGACGCTGGCCGAGCTCCTCCGTGCCAGCGGTCGCATCACGCTCGCTGATGTCGAGGCGAATGTCGCGCAGACTGCCGAGGTTAGCCCCTGGGCGTTCGCTGATGCGGCCTGCGAGCGCGATGTTGCTCGCGCGCTGCGTATGTATCGCCTTATGGACAACCCGTCCCTCGTGTTCCTCCACTCCGTTCTCGTCGGGCGCATTCGCGAGCTCATATGTGCGAAATCCCTCGCGGCGCGCGGGGCCGGCTCTTCGCTTGCGGGTGAGCTCGGGCGCGCTCCCTGGCAGGTGAAGAACCACTCTCGCTGGGCATCTCGATTTGCCTCCGGCGAGTTGGAGGCTCTCCTCTCCGAGGCGGCGTCGTGCGAGCGAGCCCTCAAGGGCAGCGCGGACTCTGACGCCGCCTTCGAGCGCCTTCTGCTTGTAATGACGACGCCGGGGCTTGCGCTTCGCTGATACGGGAAGGCTCGGCGTCGCTCGAGTTCGCTCTTTGACTAGGCCGACGATTCCTTTCCTTCGCTCGTGAAACGGCGCATCGTTGCCTCTGGCTGGCACCGCGATGGCTTTCTGGCCACTAATTCTCGTCAGAAACTTGTGATTCCTCGTGTTTCGGCCACAAGTCCTTGTAGTTTTGCTATAGTGGCGAGGTTGACCTTGCCGTGTCCGGCTTGTGGAACCCCACTCCACTTGCCAACAGGGGCCTCACATAGAAGAAATTGAAAGGATCTGCACGTGGCTAACATCAAGTCGCAGAAGAAGCGCATCATCACCGCCGAGAAGGCTCGTATGCGCAACAAGGCCGTCCGCTCTGAGCTCAAGACGGCTGTCAAGCGCGTTCGCGCTGCCGTTGAGGCTAAGGACGCCGAGCTCGCTCAGGCTGAGGCCAACAAGGCTGGTCGCCTGCTCGACAAGGCCGCTTCCAAGGGCATCATCCACAAGAATCAGGCTGCCCAGCGTAAGTCTGGCGTCCAGAAGCTCGTGAACACCATCAAGTAGCTTCTGTTCCATTGATTTGTAGAAGCCCCGTCGGCGTGCTGGCCGGCGGGGCTTCTCTTTGCGGGATTCGCCAGACAAGTTCTCTTCCCGCTGCTTTTCGCGCGTATGCGGTATCATCGTCAACATGACTACTACAGACATATCCCACATCAGGAACTTCTCCATCGTCGCTCACATCGACCATGGCAAGTCCACCATCTCTGATCGCATCCTCGAGCTCACTCGTACGGTTGAGGAGCGCGACATGGAGTCGCAGCTTCTCGATACGATGGACATCGAGCGCGAGCGTGGCATTACGATCAAGAGCAACGCCGTTCGCGTGATGTATGACGCGGATGATGGCGAGACCTACCAGTTCAACCTCATCGACACCCCTGGTCACGTGGACTTCACCTATGAGGTCTCGAGGTCTCTAGCCGCGTGCGAGGGCGCCGTCCTTGTCGTCGACTCCACCCAGGGCGTCGAGGCTCAGACGGTCTCCAACGCCAGCCTCGCCATGAACGCCAACTTGGATATTGTTCCCGCGATCAATAAGATCGACCTCCCGAGCGCCCATCCCGAGGAGGTTAAGGAGGAGATTGAGGAGGAGCTTGCCATTCCTGCCGATGACGCCGTTTGCGTATCTGGCAAGACGGGCGAGGGCATCCACGACCTACTCGAGTCGATCGTCTTCCTCATCTCGCCTCCCAAGGGAGACTACGACGCTCCGCTCAAGGCGCTGATCCTTGACTCCTACTTCGACGAGTACCGCGGCGTCGTTGCCACCGTGCGTGTGTTCGACGGTCACATCGCCAAGGGCGACGACCTGCTCATGATGCAGGGCGGAGAGCGCTTCTTGGCTGACGGCGTGGGCGTCAAGCGCCCCGCCGAGACCCTCGTCGGCGAGCTCGGCGTGGGTGAGGTCGGCTTCGTCGTCACGGGCCTCAAGGATCCCGAGGCCGTACGCGTCGGCGACACCATCACACTTGCCGAGAGGCCCTGCGACGCCCCCATGCCGGGCTATCGCGAGGCGAAGCCCATGGTCTACACCGGACTCTTCCCGGTTGACAACAAGGAGTACGAGAACCTTCGCGACGCCCTCGAGAAGCTCCACGTCAACGATCCATCGCTCGTCTGGACGCCCGAGACCTCTGTGGCCCTCGGCTTTGGCTTTCGCGTGGGCTTCCTCGGTCTCCTTCATATGGAGGTCGTCAAGGAGCGCCTCGAGCGAGAGTTCAACCTCGACCTTATCGCGACGAGCCCTTCGGTCGACTATCACGTGTATAAGACTGACGGCGAGATGGTGGGCGTTCGCAGTCCCCAGGACCTCCCTGATGTCACCTGCATCGACCACATCGAGGAACCCTACCTCAAGGCGAAGATTATCTGCCCGCCTGAGTTCACGGGCGCGGTCATGCAGCTTGCCATCGAGCACCGCGGCGTCACGACGAACATGGTCCACCTCACGCAGAAGTCCGTCGAGATGCAGTTCGATATGCCCCTTGCGGAGCTCATCCTCGACTTCTTTGACCAGCTCAAGAGCCGCACGAAGGGTTATGCCTCGCTCGACTACGAGTTCTCCGAGTATCGTCCGAGCGACCTCGTGAAGCTTGACATCCTGCTCTCCGGCGACGAGGTCGACGCGCTGTCGTTCATCGTCCACAAGGACAAGGCGTATACGCTCGCGCGCGGCCTCTGCGACAAGCTCAAGGAGATCATCCCGCGCCAGCAGTTCGAGGTGCCTATTCAGGGTGCCATCGGCAACAAGATTATCGCGCGTTCCACCGTCAAGGCCATGCGCAAGGACGTCCTCGCCAAGTGCTACGGCGGCGATATCTCGCGTAAGCGCAAGCTCCTCGAGAAGCAGAAGGAGGGCAAGAAGCGCATGAAGGCCATCGGCTCGGTCGACGTGCCGCAGGAGGCCTTCATGGCGATTCTCAAGGTGGACGAATAGTGGCACGCTCTTCGGTTCGCACGGACGAGCAGCGAGCACTCGCGATGAGCGATGCTGCCGCTCGCGCCATGGAGGAGCACGCCGCTTCCGCGGGCCTCTCTTGGCCGCCCGCTCCTTTTGCTAGCAGCGAGGCCGGTTCCTTTGCGGACCGGCTTTCCGCCAACCCGTTTCTCATGGCTCCCATGGCGAGCGTCACGGATTCCGCCTATAGGATCATGGCGCGCGCGGGTGGCGCCGCCATCGCGTACACCGAGATGGTCTCCGTGACGGGTATCCACTATAAGAGCGAGAAGACCTGGCAGCTCGTCGAGCCCAACCAGGCCGAGCCGGATCTTGCCGTGCAACTCTTCGGTGCTGACCCAGAGCACTTCCGCGAGGCGGCGCCTCTGGTGGCCGAGCGCGTTGGCGATCGTCTTGCGCTCGTCGATGTGAACATGGCCTGCCCCGTCCCCAAGGTGACCAAGGGGGGAGCTGGCTCTGCGCTTCTTGATGAGCCCGAGCTCGCCGCAAAGATCGTTCGCACACTCGTCGACTCTCTCGACGTTCCGGTTACCGTCAAGATTCGTGTTGGTCGTACGCCCGGCAAGATCGTGGGTCCGGACTTCGCTCGTGCCATGGAGGTGGCTGGTGCGTCCGCCATTGCCGTCCATGGGCGCGTGGCGTCCCAGATGTATCGCGGCGAGTCAGACCCCGCCGCGATAGCGGAGGTCGTTAAGGCAGTGGACGTACCCGTTATCGCTTCTGGTGACGCATTAGACGCCGCACGCGCCGTCCGCCTGCTGTCTGATACGGGTGCTGCCGCCTGCTTCGTGGCACGCGGAAGCTATGGCGACCCTTGGATCTTCGCCAACGCACACCGTGTGCTTGCGGGGGAGTGCGAGACCGAGGTCACGCCTAGGATGCGCCTCGCCGCCTTCAGGCTTCATGTCCGGCTGCTCGTCGCGACGGGCGCGCATATGGCCCGTGCTCGCAGCCTGGCCGGATGGTATCTCCGCGGCGTTCCTGAGGCCGCGGCGTGGCGCGAGAGGGCGATGCACTGCCGTGACGTTGCGGACTACCTCGCCCTCGCCGACGAGCTCGAGGCAACGCTGTGACGCCTCGTCCCTTTGCTAGCGTAGGGGCGCTCTATCTCCATGTTCCCTTCTGCGTGAGGCGTTGTCGCTATTGCGACTTCTCGACGGCGGCGACTCGTCATGATGATCCGCTTATGGCGGCCTATGCGTCCTCGCTTGAGAACCTGGTCGAAGAGGCTCGCGAGCTCGGATTCCTTGCGGAGTGCCAGACCGCCTACCTAGGCGGTGGCACGCCGACGATGCTTGGTGCCAAGAGCCTCTCTTCGCTCGTCTCGGCCGTTCGCTCGGTGCCGTCCGTCCGCGAGCTTAGCTTTGAGGCGAATCCCGAGTCTTTAACCGACGAGGTCCTCGGTGCCACTGTCGCCTCCGGGGCGACGCGCGTCTCTATTGGCGTCCAGAGCTTTGATGACCGTGAGCTCCGGGGCCTTGGTCGCGTGCATACAGCCGGGCTTGCCTCTGTTCGCGTAGCCGCTGCCGTGGCTTCGGGTTTCGACGTGTCCCTTGACCTTATGTGCGGAATTCCCTTCCAGACTCCGGAGTCCTGGCACAAGTCCCTCTCGCGGGCAGTCGAGCTTGGCGTCGGGCATGTGAGCTGCTACCCGCTTATGATCGAAGCCGGCACGCCACTCGAGCGAATGTGCGAGGCCGGCGAGGTTCCCTGGCCCTCGGACGATACCGAGGCAGATGATATGGAGGCGGCGCTCGACGTCCTCGAGTCCGCTGGATATTCGCGATATGAGGTTGCGAGTTATGCCCAGCCCGGGAAGCGTTGCCAACACAACATCGCCTATTGGACGGCCGTCCCGTATCTTGGCCTCGGAGTCTCCGCTGCTAGCATGCTGAGCCTGCCCGAATACGAAGCCCTTCGAGCTGTGGTGTCCTCCCTTCCGGCTCCTTCGGATGACGCTTGGCGCTTCAGGCTCACGTCGTCGGATGACGTTCGCGCGTACGCGCGGGCACGCTCCCTTGCAGAGCTTAGCTTTGAGGTCGAGCAGATGACCGAGGCCGATGCCGTGGCCGAGGACCTCATGCTGGCCGCGAGGATGACTGACGGCATACCCGCTGCGCTTCAGGTGCGCGCACGTCATGTTCTCGGGGAAAACCGTGTGGGGGAGTGCTTCTCCGCCCTTATCGGCAACGGCTTTCTCGTGGCGGCCGACTGCGGCTCGCTCGTTCCGACCCACAAGGGGTGGCTGCTCGGCAACGAGCTATATGGTCCCCTTTGGGACCTTGCGAGCGAAGGCTAGATGCCGTCCTCTGCGTCCCCGATGTTGAGGACTATAGCTGCGGTTCACCCAATCCGATATGAGGAAACATGTGAACAACCTGGGACAATATAAACGGCTATTCTGATTAGGCTGCAAAAACACTGCCGGTATTCCGGCGCCGAATTGGGAGATAGCCTTGCTTTCCTGGATCACAGACATCTTCATGGCCGTCATGCGCCCGTGCTATGACCTCACGCAGAACTGGTGGCTCACCATCCTCCTCTTTACGCTCATCGTGAAAGTGGTCCTCATGCCGCTGTCACTGTGGTGCCAGTGGAACTCCATCATCATGGTGCGCATGATGCCTGCCCTCAACCGTGTGAAGGTGAAGTACTTCGGAGATCAGGAACAGATAGGCGAGCGTCAGAGCGAGCTCAACCGCGAGTACCACTACCACCCGCTGCTTTCGCTCATTCCTCTTGCCGTGCAGATCATCATCCTGTTTGGTCTCGTGGACGTTATCCATGCCATCACGGATTCGGGTGCCGCCGGTACCGAGTTCCTCGGCCTTGTGCCCATGGAGGACGGCGGGTCTTCCTGGATCATGCCCATCCTCGCGACGCTTTCAGCCGTCGTCATGGGTGTGGCCTCCAACCACATCAACCCGCTCCAGCGCGAGCAGTCCCGCGCCGAGAAGAACTCGACCAACGGCCTGTCCATAGCGCTCTCGTTCTTCTTGGGCATTTACGTTGCCGCGGGCATGGCATTCTATTGGGTGTGCTCCAACCTGCTGTCGGTAGTTGTCCAGGCAGCTTGCAACCTCATCATTCGCCCCGCGAAGTACGTCGACTACGATGACCTCGCCGCCTCAAAGGCCGAGCTTGCGGAGCTTAACAATCTGTCCAAGAAGAAGGGCCCATGGTGGAAGCCCGATCCGCTCGCAAAGCGCGAGAAGGCTGATTACAAGCGATTCTTTTCCATCGTGGGCAAGCACATCGTGTTCTACTCAGAGCGTAGCGGCTTCTGGCGTTACTTCCAAGGTGCTATCGAGTGGCTTCTCGCGAACTCTGACGTCTGCATCCACTACGTAACTGGTGACCCCAACGATCAGGTCTTCGAGTACGCGAAGGACCATCCGCGCGTTCTTCCGTACTATATCGGCGAGAAGCGACTCATCACCCTCATGATGAAGATGGACGCAGACGTCGTGGTCATGACGCTCGAGGACCTCGATAACTTCTACATCAAGCGTTCCTACGTGAAGAAGGATGCCTTCTACGCCTTCATGTTCCACCACATGACCTCGACGATTCTCACGGCACGCCGCGAGGCCTATGACAACTATGACGCACTCCTTTGCGTGGGCCCGCACCAGCGTGACGAGGTCCGTGCCGCGGAGAAGCTCCGCAACCTGCCCGCAAAGGAGCTTCCCGAGATCGGCTATGACCTACTTGATCGCGAGATTGCCGCCTACCAGGCACGTGATCACGAGGCGAAGTCTCGTCCGAGCATCCTCATCGCCCCGTCTTGGCAGGAGGATAACATCCTCGACCTCTGCGCCGACGACGCCATTCGCCCGCTGCTTGGTCGTGGTTGGCGCGTCGTGGTGCGCCCTCACCCCGAGTACACGAAGCGATTCCGTGCTCGCTGGGAGGCCCTCCAGGCCCGTTATGCGGATGTTCCTGCTGAGGATCTCTACTTCGAGCAGGACTTCTCTTCCAGCGAGTCGATTCTCGAGGCTGACGTCCTCATGACTGACTGGTCGAGCGTCTTCTGCGAGTTCTCGCTCGTGACGCTCAAGCCCAGCGTGTTTATTGACACCCCCATGAAGGTGAGCAACCCGGATTGGCAGGAGCTCGGCATCGAGCCGACGGACATCTCGCTTCGCAACGAGGTTGGTCGCTCCGTCTCTCCGGATGACCTCTCGAAGCTGCCCGACATAATTGCCGAGATGATTGCCAACCCCGATGCCTGGCATGACCGCATCGAGGAGGTTCGCTCCAAGATGATCTTCAACCTCGGGCACGGCGGCGAGGCAGCTGGCCGTTACCTGCTCTACAAGATTCTCGAGAAGCAGAACGCTCGTGCCGGCAGGGACGTTGAGGACACGAACGAGGTCGCCCATGAAGCCCAGGAGGAGCGAGATGAGGACCTCTAAGAGACTTGCTATCTTTTGCTTTGACCTTCTCTTTTTCGTCTTTGGCACGGGGCTGCTGTTCGCGTCGCTTGCGACCCCCGCGTTTGCCTATGTAGACCCGAGCGTCATGACCTATACGATTCAGGCGCTTGCTGGTGTCGCCGTCGCGCTTTCCGCCGTGATCGGCGTTGCCTGGAGGCGTCTGCGCCGTGTCGTCCTGAAGTTTCTCAAGGTTGACGAGGATGCTGGAAAGACCGTCGAGACACGCGTGAGCGAGGTAGACGCCACCTCTCACCCGGGCTATGCGATGTCTGCCCCCACGACGCTCAGGGAGCCGACTGGCGGGGCCTTTGACGGCGCCCCGCTCACCTGGCCGAAGCGCTTCGGCATCGCGCTGCTCGCTATGGCGTTCTTCATGTTCACGCTCTTCGTCGCCCCCTCCTTCGAGCTTGTCGACGGCAACACGGACAGCCTCTTCTTCACGATCCGCGACGTGTGGACCCTGCTCGTGGGGTCGGCCTTCGTCATCGGGAGCGTCATCGCCCTCGCGATCTCTTGCGCGCGCGGTAAGGCCTATGACGTGCTCGTCGCCATCGTGTTCGCGCTTGGTGTCGCGGGTTTCGTACAGGCGCTCCTCCTGAACGGCGGCCTGCCGGTGGCGGACGGCCGCGAGGTCGCCTGGGCGAGCTTCTCGTCGAAGATGATTATCGGCGTCATCGTCTGGGCCACCCTCGTCGCCGTAGCCGTTGCGGTCGTCGTGAGGGTCCCGGCGCTCGGCCGCCTCTCGCTCGCCTCCGTCGCCGTCGTCCTCATCCTGGTCCAGGGCATCTCCATCGCCCGTCCCATCAAGCACGCGGTCTTCGGCACGCCCTCGGACTACATGGTCACGAAGGCTGGCCTGTTCGAGGTCTCCGGCAAGAGCAACGTCGTGGTCTTTTGCATCGACACTGTCGACACACAGGAGTTCGACTGCGTTCTCAAGCAGTATCCCGACACCCTCGAGGGTTATGAGGGCTTCACCTACTTCAGGAACTCCGTCGGTTCCATGATCCCCACGGCCTATGGCGTCCCCTTCCTCGTCTCCGGCCAGATGCTCCAGGGCGGCGAGGACTACCAGCACTACATCGACACGCGCTTCACGCGCAGCAGTTTCGTCTCGGACATGCGTGCGCAGAATTACTCGGTGTCGCTCTACGCCGATTGCCTCTACAGCGACAAGCAGATCGTCGGCGATCAAACGGTCAACATCAAGTCTTCGAGCGACAGAAGGGTTGACGCTTTCGGCACGGTCTCAATTCTTTACAAGGTCGCCCTCTATCGCAACGCCCCCTGGGTCGCGAAGCCAGCGTTCTGGTACTACACGGACGACATGAACCAGGCGGTTCTTGGTGGCTCGGCCTCCGGGACGGGTCCCGAGAGCGATGCGTCCTCCCCGTACGTTCTCGACGACGGCGCCTACTACCGCGAGCTTTGCGAGCGCGGCCTTACCGTCTCCGAGGACACGGAGTCCGACGGTGCTTTCAAGTTCATCCACCTCAACGGCGCCCACGTACCCTTCACGTATGACGAGGAGATGAACCAGCCCGAGGGCGGCACGGACATGGTCCGTCAGACCCGCGGCACCTTCACGATCCTCCAGCGGTATTTCGACGAGCTCAAGAGGCTCGGCGCCTATGACGACACCACCATCATCGTCACCGCAGACCACGGATATTGGAACTCGGGCATCCACGGCTCTCCCGTCAACAAGCGGGCAGACGGCCTGACCAACCCCATCTCGCCCATCTGCCTGGTGAAGCCCGCCGGAGCCACCGGCTCCCTCAAGGTCTCCGAGGCCCCCGTGAGCCACATCGACTTCCAGCCGACCGTCCTTCAGGCGATGGGTGGCGACGGATCTGCCTACGGCGAGGGGACAACGTATTTCGATATCTCCGAAAACGCCGACCGTCCGCGCTATTTCGTTGACGAGATCTACGATGGCTTTCAAGAGACCCAGATGAACGAGTGGGTCATCAACGGCGATGCCCTCGACTTCTCCAACTGGTCCCTGACGGGCAAGGTATGGATGCAGGGCGACCTGTAGGTACCTCTCCGACGCAGATGATTCCTCGTGCTGCCAGCGGAATAAGACAGAGGAAGAAGGGCATAGCATACATGCCCTTTGCTTCCCAGAGCAGGTAGACCATGAAGCCAATGAAGAAGGCGCAGGGCAGAGCGTATTCTAGGGCGCTCTGCCCTTCCTCTCTAGACTTCTTTGCGAGCCTGAACGCTCCTAATGCCGCGCCAGCGTAAACAAGCGTCTGGAAGCCATCCATGACGACGAGAAGGACCCTGCATATCCAACCATGGGCGAAGCTGACGTCCCATGCATCGTAGCGGTTATCCGGGGCATTGGTGCCTTGCGGCGCGGCATCCGGCCTCATCGTTCCGATTGAGGCGATGTAGAGCGATTGGAATGTCGGGTCGAGCCACTCGGAGGCAGCCTTTTTCGAGAAGAACCAGGCGGCGTAGGCTGGGTCTTCCGCAAAGTGGTCAAGAGAATCTCGAATTGAGTCTTCCGCTTCGTGCTCTTGGGCCGCGACATCGCCCTCGTTTCTGATTTGGCTGTCGAGCGCGAACGTGCTCCACCATCCGGGCATGCCCTCTCCGAGGACTCCGTCCGGGCGGAGGCCCATCGCGATCCACATCGTCTTCGGCTGGTTGTCTGGGAACGTGACTCCCAACCTTGATTCCATAATCGATACGGGAATCGAGCCGGCGAGGTTCGACGCCAGTAGAAGTAGGGCGATGGTCGCGGGGATGCGCCACCATTGGGATTTCCTTGCCGAGTCGACGGCGAAGACGATGATAAAGCCGATCGCCACCAGGATATAGGTCGACTTTGCGATGAGCCCAACAAGGAGGAGCAATCCGCCCGACACGAGTTGGGCGATTGACTTTCCTCCGCTCGAGCGCTGCGACTTCATCCATAGGAGCATCGCGAGCATGCATAGGCACAGGCCTAATGCATTGCCGTAGGGAAACACGCAGAAGAGGAGAGGCGCTGCGAACATGAGTGCCAAGAGCTCCACGACGAGCCGCGCGGGCTTATCCATGCCTGAGGTCCTCGCCATTTCGATTACTACGAGCGAGGTCGCGATGGTTGAGACCGCGTTGGCGAGCTGGAAAGTCATGATGGCACGCGTGCCGAACAGCCTGAAGAACCCCTCCAGTATGAGCAGGATGCCAGACTGGAACGGATAGTTGGACAGATACATGTCCCCCGGAAGCCTATTCGTATAGGCGTCTGCCCGGGGCAAGAACGAAGAGTACTGGCCTCTTGCGAGTTCCTCGGCATATTGTGTGAGCTGCCTTGAGTCCGAGAAGCCGTTGTAGGCGGTCGCGTTGTCCAAGATCCACCAGGCGCAAAAGGCCAGCGCTATGAGAGACAAAGCGCAGATGAGCCCTCGCTCGCTCACTTTGTCTGCGTGCCTAACAAGAGTCAGGCACGCAGACGCATAGGCGATGGTGACAAGGACGCTCCCCGCGATCTCAATCGCCCATTTTGGCTGTAGGGGCGTGTTGAAGGCAACGCGCTCGCCGACGATGGCTCCAAGCGGGCCCATGACGGTCATGACGAGCGAGCCTACCGCGAGCAGCAGGCTAATCGCGCCAACAAGCACACACCCTAGCGAGAGGAACCAAGCGAAACGGCCTCTCTTTATGTTTCCCTGGTCCCTCTTGCCTTCCATGCTGATCTGCCTAGTCCCTGGTGAGCTTCCTGTGGATGCGGTGGGGCTTGGAAGCCTCCTCGCCAAGACGACGCACGCGGTCACGCTGGTAGTCGTCGAAGTTGCCCTCGAACCAGTGCCAGCGACCGGGCTCCTCGTCAGTGCCCTCCCAAGCCAAGATGTGCGTGGCAACTCGGTCGAGGAACCAACGGTCGTGCGAGGTGATGACCGAGCAGCCGGGGAAGGCGAGCAGGGCCTCCTCGAGGCTCTCGAGGGTCTCGGTGTCGAGGTCGTTCGTGGGCTCGTCGAGGAGCAGGAGGTTGCCGCCCTGCTTGAGCGTGAGGGCGAGGTTCAGGCGGTTACGCTCGCCGCCGGAGAGGACGCCGGCAGCCTTCTGCTGGTCCGGGCCCTTGAAGCCAAACGCGGAGACATAGGCGCGGGAGTTGATCTCGTCCTTGCCCACGATGATGAAGTCGTTGCCGCCGGAGACAACTTCCCAGACGTTCTTATCGGCATCGATGCCGGAGCGCATCTGGTCGACATAGGAGAGCTTGACCGTCTCGCCGAGCGTGATGGAGCCGCTCGTGGCCTCTTCGGTGGCAGAGCTTGCGAGCGAGCTGTCGCCAGCGGCCACGGCGGCGCCCACGATCATCTTGAAGAGCGTGGACTTGCCAACGCCGTTGGGGCCGATGACGCCGACGATGCCATTGCGCGGCAGCTCGAAGGAGAGGTCGTCGATGAGAACGCGGTCGCCGAAGCTCTTGGAGAGGTGCTCCGCGACGAGGACCTTCGTGCCCAGGCGGGGGCCGGTGGGGATACGGATGTCAGTCACGCTGACGGTGCGGCCGGAGCGGGCCTCGGCCTCCATCTGCTCGTAGCGCTCGAGACGTGCCTTGTTCTTGGCCTGTCGGGCCTTGGGACTGCTACGGACCCACTCGAGCTCGTTCTTGAGGCGCGAGGCGAGCTTGGCCTCCTTCTGGCCCTGGGCCTCGAGGCGAGCCGCCTTGGTCTCAAGGTAGGTGGAGTAGTTGCCCTTGTAGGGGTAGAGCTGCCCGCGATCGACCTCGCAGATCCACTCGGCGACGTTATCGAGGAAGTAGCGATCATGGGTAACGGCGAGGACGGCGCCGGGATAGTTCTTGAGGAACTTCTCGAGCCAAAGGACGCTCTCGGCGTCGAGGTGGTTCGTGGGCTCGTCGAGAAGGAGCAGGTCTGGGGCCTCGAGCAGCAGACGGCAGAGGGCGACGCGCCTGCGCTCGCCGCCGGAAAGTACGTTAACCGGCATGTCGGGATCCGGGCACTGCAGGGCGTCCATGGCCTGGGTGAGCTGGGAATCGAGGTCCCAGCCGTTCACGGCGTCTATCTCGTCCTGGAGCTTGCCCATCTCGGTCATGAGGGCGTCGAAGTCCGCTTCGGGTTCGGCCATCTCGACGCTGATCTGATTGAAGCGCTCGATCTTGGCGAGGGTGTCTCCAAAGGCGAGGCGGACGTTCTCGATGACGGTCTTGTCCTCGTCGAGCGGGGGCTCCTGCTCGAGCAGGCCCACGGTGTAGCCCGGGGTGAGGCGTGCGTCGCCGTTGGTGAGATCGGTCCTTCCGGCCATGACCTTGAGCAGCGTGGACTTGCCCATGCCGTTGGGGCCCACGACGCCGATCTTGGCGCCGGGGAAGAAGCTGAGCGTGACGTCATCGAGAATGACCTTGTCGCCGACGCTCTTGCGAGCCTCGAACATCTGATAAATGAACTCTGCCATCTGGATACCTCCTGGTAGCGGTGGCTTGGTTTCGGGTGCGGTAGCGCCGCGTTATGCCATAAGCTCTTCAAGCCTATCAGAAGATACGTGCATCGTCTGTGAGCTGCCGTGATGTTTGGGTAGAATGCTGGACGTTAGTGTTTCCGGATAGTCCGGGATGGGCCTACGAGACGGGAGACCACGAGTCCATGGCCTCGATGAACGATAAAGACTATTACGCGATCCTCGGCGTCGATCATGATGCGACCGAGGAGCAGATTCGTAAGGCCTTCCAGCAGAAGGCTCGCAAGCTTCACCCTGATATCAACAAGGAGCCTGACGCTGAGGAGAGGTTCAAGGAGGTCTCCGAGGCCTACGCCGTGCTCTCTGACCCAGACAAACGCCGCCGGTATGACGCCATGCAGTCTGGCAACCCCTTCGCCGCTTCCGGCGGCTATGCCTCGCCCAGTGCCCAGGGTGACCCCTTCGGGGGCATGGGCGGCTTCTGGGGCTTCCCGTTCGGTGGCGGGTTTGGATCGCAGCGCTCGTCTCGTTCGCGCAGCCGCGCCTACAACCCCCAGGCTGGCGGCGATGTCGTCTACCAGCTTGATATCGACGAGAGGCAGGCTAAGGAGGGCTGAGGACGCGACGTTACCTATCAGCGCTACGTCGCGTGCGAGGTCTGTCACGGTATGGGCTCCGTGCACACTGACCACGCGAGGACGTGTCCCACTTGCGGTGGCTCGGGCCACATCTCGGTGGACCTTGCGAGTCTCTTTGGCATCGGCGTCATGAACATGGTCTGCCCGGAGTGCGAGGGGTCGGGTAAGGTCGTTGCGGATCCGTGCAGCTCCTGTGGCGGTTCCGGTCGCGTCCTCTCTGCGAGCGAGGTCGTCATCGATATCCCCGCAGGCAGCCACGATGGCGACACCGTTCGCGTGAGCGGCATGGGCAACGCCGGCACGAATGGCTCTACGTCCGGCGACTTTGTCTGCCGCGTTGGCGTGCCCAGCGAGCGTCTCAGCCCTCGCGCGGCCCAGGGCTTCCAGATGATCGGCTTTGCGTTGCCGTTCATCATCCTCGGCCTCACGGTCAAGGTGCTCGTCGAGGTGGCAGCCGTGTTCTCGCTGCCCCTGTGCGGCATCGGCATCTGGCTAATCCTGAAGTCCGGCGGCTTTCTGCACCATGGTTCCCGCTGGTGGAAGAACGCTGGAAGCTATCTGGTGAATGGTGCCGTAAACGGCGTGACGGTCGCCATCTTCATGAGCTTTATGGTCTCGTGCATGAGCGGTCTTGGGACCGCAGGCTATACGGGTGCCACGAGGCTCGGCTAGTTCTTCATCGGCGGCCTGCGCCGCCTTCGGTTCGAACAAGTGAGTTGGGAAGCGAGTATTACGAGCGTGGAAGCTAAGATCGATTATTACGAGGTCCTCGGCGTTGACCATGACGCTGACGCGCGAGCCATCAAACGCGCCTACATCAAGAAGGCGCGCACCCTCCACCCGGACGTAAACGACGCCCCGGATGCGGAGGAGCGCTTCAAGGAGGTCAACGAGGCGTACTCCGTCCTCTCTGACGAGCAGAAGCGCGCTAACTATGACCGCTACGGGGACCCGGATGGCCCCGCCGGCTTCGGCGGTGGCTACGCGGACGTCTCTGATATCTTCGGCGGCTTCGGCATGGATGACATCTTCTCCTCCTTCTTTGGGGGAGGAGCCTCTGCTGGTGGCGGGAGGACGGCTCGTACCGCGGGCCGCGACATGGGTATCACGCTTCGCGTCAGCCTCGCGGACGCGGCTCGTGGTGTCACCAAGACCATCACCTACGATCGCCTTGCACCTTGTGACGATTGCAATGGCACCGGCGCCGCGGAAGGTGGCAAGGTCACCACGTGCTCCCGCTGCCACGGGACCGGCCGCGTTGTGACCGTCCAGCGCACCATCCTCGGCCAGATGCAGACCCAGAGCGAGTGCCCGGAGTGCCATGGCACGGGCAAGGTCATCGATCACCCCTGCGAGACCTGCGGCGGACAGGGTCGTACGCCCAATCACGAGACCGTGAAGATCGATGTTCCCGCTGGCGTCCATTCCGGTCAGACCCTCAAGGTCGAGGGATACGGCGAGGCTGGAATCCGCGGCGATCGTTCTGGAGACCTCGTCGTTCGTATCGAGGTCCGCGAGGATGAGCGTTTCGAGCGCCAGGGCGATGACCTCTTCTGCGTCGAGGACGTTTCAGCGCTCGAGGCCATGTGTGGCTGCACGCTCGAGGTGGAGGGCATTCTCGAGGGCGAGACCGTTGAGGTAAAGGTGCCCGCCGGCTGTCAGCATGCACAGCACATCGAGGTCGAGGGCCATGGCATGCCGCGTCAGGGTAGCTCCGCGAGGGGCAGCCTCGTCGTCGTGGTCAACATCGTCGTGCCGCAGGACCTCTCGAAGGCGGACCTAGATTCTTTGCGAGCCATAGCCGCTTCGCGTGGTGAGCGCGTCTCTGACAAGACTGCTTCCCATGAGGGCTTCTTCGGCAAGCGCCCGGGTCGCGCGGCGTCTGCGAAGAAGGCGTCTGGCGAAAGGCACGGCAAGTGACGCGGCTCGGCTCCTCGCGAGCTCGCGTGGCCATGTCGAACCTTGGCTGTCGAGTGAATCGCGTCGAGCTCGATGCGATCGCGCGCGAACTCGAGGCTGCTGGCTGCGAACTCGTCAAAGAGGACGATGCGGACGCCATCGTTATTAATACGTGTGCGGTGACCGGCGAGGCCGAGGCAAAGGCTCGCAAGGCGGTTCGCCATGCCGCCGGCCTTCCTCAGGAGCCAATCGTGCTTGCCACAGGATGCGTGGCGAGCCTCTTTGCTCCCGAGCTCGAGGCTCTTGCCGCCAATGTCATCGTCGAGGCGGACAAGACCCTTGTCGCCGGTCGAGTCCTGAGCGAGCTTGGTGTCGATTGTGCCTCGGGAGGTCTTGGCGCCATGCGCTCTCACAGCTCTTCCGTCACGCCGACGGGTCGCATGCGTCCGGGTCTCAAGATTCAGGATGGCTGCGACAACCGTTGCACCTACTGCATCGTCTGGAAGGCTCGCGGAGCGGCAAGGTCCGTCTCGCCTGACGAAGTGCTCTCGGGCGTTCGCAGCCTCATCGAAGACGGTGCTCGAGAGGTTGTGCTTACGGGTATTGACCTCGGGCGTTATGAGTTCGAGGGCCTCGACCTCGCCGGTCTTCTCGCGCGCATCCTTGAAGAGACCGAGGTTGCCCGTCTACGCCTCTCCTCTATTGAGCCCGCGGGTGTCACGGATGAGCTCCTCCGCGTAATGGCGAATAGCGAGGGCGGGGTCGCGCCGTTCCTCCACATCCCGCTCCAGAGCGGGTGCGACGCCACGCTGTCCCGTATGGGCAGGCCCTACACGGTCGCGGAGTATGAGGAGGTTGTCGAGCGCGCTCGTGCGGCGCTTCCCGGAGTTGCCATCGCGTGCGACCTCATCGTTGCCTTCCCCGGCGAGACGGACGAGGAGTTCTCTGAAAGCCTCGCCACCTGCGAGAGGATCGCCTTCTCGAAGATGCACGTGTTCCGCTACTCTCGCCGTCCGGGAACCGTGGCCGCGAGTATGGTCGGCCAGGTTGATCCCGTCGTGAGCGCCGAGCGCGGACGCCTCATGCGCGAGTGCGCGGCGGCGTCTCGTCGCTCGTATGCCGAGTCGCTTGTGGGTTCTGAGCAGCTCGTTCTTGTTGAGCATGATGCCCGTGGCGTCACGGGCGGGCTTGTCGATGTGGTCGTCGACGAGGGCCATCTTGGCGAGCTTATTAGCGTCGTCCCAAGTGGGCTTACGCCCGCCGGTCTTCTCGATGCCAGGTCGTGACGTATCATTAGATGATGTCCGCGCACGAAAAGGAGGAGCATGGAGCCGTCTCTCGTTAGACTCACCATTCCTGATTCCGTCGACATGACAGCCCTCATGGGCCCTGCGGACTCACTCCTCCGCAGGATCGAGGCCATGACGGACGCAACGATCACGGTACGAGGCAATCAGGTCTCCGTCATGGGCGAGGCCGTCGAGGCTAATCGCGTTATCTCGATATTCTCGCAGATGATCCAGATGGTTTCTCTGGGGGAGACGCCCTCTCCCGACGAGGTCGACCTTCTCCTTGCTCGGTCTCGCACGTCCGGCGAGGCGGATGCGTCGTTTGCCGATGACATCCTCCTAACCTATCGCGGTCGTGCCCTCAGGCCAAAGACCGCAGGACAGCGTCGCTATATCGAGGCCGTCCGTAGGAACACGCTCACGTTCGCTCTTGGTCCCGCTGGCACGGGCAAGACCTACCTGGCCATGGCCATGGCCGTGGCTGCGCTCAAGCGTCGTGAGGTTGGCCGTATCGTGCTCTGCCGTCCCGTCGTCGAGGCGGGGGAGTCCCTTGGGTATCTTCCGGGAACCCTCCAGGAGAAGCTCGACCCCTACGTTCGTCCGCTCTATGACGCGCTCTTCGACATGACGGACATGGAGAAGGGAAACGCCCTCATCGAGCAGGGGGTTATTGAGATCGCGCCGCTCGCATACATGCGCGGCCGCACGCTCAACGATGCCTTTGTCATTCTTGACGAGGCTCAGAATACGACGCCCGAGCAGATGAAGATGTTCCTTACGCGCATGGGCTTTCGCAGCAAGTTCGTCGTTACCGGCGATGCCTCTCAGCGTGACCTCAACGGCCCCAGCGGCCTTACGAGTGCGCGTCGCGCCCTCGAAGGCGTGGAGGACATAGCGTTCGTTGACCTTGGCCGCGCGGATATCGTGCGTCACGCCCTTGTCGCTCGTATCGTCGAGGCGTATGAGGCTGCCGAGGCACGTTCGTCTCGTACGCAGGGAGGCCTTGCATGAGCGTCGACATTGCCCTGTTCGTGGAGGACGGCAGCGAGCTTGCCATTTCGAACGAAGAGCTTGAGCGAGTCTTCAACCTCGTGCTCGATGAGGAGGGGGTCGATCGGCTTTGCTCCGTCTCCGTGAGCGTCGTGGGCGAGCAGTCGATGCAGGAACTTAACGCAGAGTGGCGTGGCGTTGAGTCGCCGACCGACGTCATCTCGCTCGAGTGCGAACGCCCGGATGACCCAGACCTTGCTCCGGGGGAGCCCTGCGAGCTTGGCGATATCGCCATGGCTCCCTCCGTCCTTGCGGCCCAGTCTGTGAGGTTTGGCACTTCGAGCGAGGACGAGACGCGTCTCATGGCGATTCATTCGCTCCTTCACCTTCTCGGTTATGACCACATCGAAGAGGGGGACGCTCGCGTTATGGAGGCTCGCGAGGACGAGCTCCTTGCTCTTGCGTGCGGGCGTGACCTCGGGCACGTCGCGACCACGCGCCATGCGGACGACACTCCGCTCCCTTTGTCACCTGAGAATTCGGAGGGCTAGCATGATTCCGGGGTCAAAGCGCAACCACCCAACCTTCTGGCGAAGCTTTGGCTTTGCCCTCCAGGGCTTTCGTTTTGCTGTCACGAGCGAGCGCAACATAAAGGTCATGCTGGGCGGCTTCGCGTTTGCCGTCGTATGCGGCCTGTTCCTGGAGATTGACCCCGTGCGGTGGGGCGTCATTCTTTTGTGTTGCGGAGCCGCGCTGTGCGCCGAGTTGCTCAACACCGCCATCGAGACCATCGTTGACCTCGTGAGCCCGGAGTATCATCCGCTTGCCGGGCGCGCGAAGGATATCGCCGCTGCCGCGGTTTGGATTTTATGCCTGTTTGTCGGTATTGTGGGGCTTGTCGTTCTTGGGTCCGCCGCAATCGAGAAGTTCTTCTAGAGAGTGATTCCCATGTCTGAGAACAAACCATTCCGTAGCGGCTTCGTCGCCCTCGTCGGTCGTCCCAACGCTGGCAAGTCCACGCTGCTCAATGCCTGCATGGGCGAGAGGCTCGCCATCACCAGCCCCGTCGCGCAAACCACGCGCAAGCGTCTTCGCGCCGTTGTCAACACGCCTGATAGCCAGATTGTGATAGTGGATACCCCGGGCCTCCACAAGCCGAAGGATGCCCTTGGCAAGGAGCTGAACCGCGCCGCCTTGGGCGAGCTCTCCGATGTTGACGTGGTGGCGATGCTTGTTGATGGCACCAAGCCCGTCGGCACTGGTGACGAGTGGGTTGGCGCGCATGTCGACCACGCCCGAGCGCCCAAGATCCTCGTTCTCACCAAGGCCGATCTCACCAAGCCCGAGCAGATGGCGGCTCAGCTGGAGGCCGCTGAGAAGCTCGCGCATTTCGATGACGTCATCGTGACGAGTGCCACGGAGGGCTTTAACGTCGACGCATTCCTCCGCCTCGTGAGCGACAAGCTGCCCGAAGGGCCGAAGTGGTTCCCAGAGGGCATGGATTCGGACGCCACGGAGGAGGACCTCGTCAGCGAGTTTATTCGCGAGAAGGTCTTGCTTAACTGCCGGGATGAGGTGCCGCACTCCGTTGCCGTCGTTTGCAACGATATCGTTTGGAAGAAGGACGGACACGCGAGCGTCTCAGCCACGATCCTTGTCGAGCGCGATGGCCAGAAGGGCATCATCGTCGGCAAGGGTGGCTCGATGATCAAGAAAATCGGCATGACCGCCCGTCCCGACATCGAGCGCCTGCTCGGCGGTAAGGTGTTCCTCGAGCTCCGCGTGCAGGTGCGGCCGCTGTGGCGCCGCGATCAGAACGAGATTCGCCGCCTAGGCTATGAGGCGGCGGAATAGCGTGCCAAGAGGTCGATCCAGGCACACCTACGCCATTGTTGTCGACAGGACCAAACTGGGGGAGAGCGATCTTATCCTCACCCTTCTTGAGCACGACGGTTCCCAGGGGCGCGCGGTTGCGAAGGGCGCACGCAAGCCTGGGGGCAAGCTTGCGGCGCGAGTCCAGCTGTTCTGTGAACTTGATTTGCTCCTCGCGCAGGGTCGCAACCTCGACGTTGTGGCCGAGGCGCAGCTTGCGAACCCGCATCAAGGCCTTCGCGGCGATCTCGAGCGCGTGAGCGCGGCGAGCGTCGTGTGCGAGGTCGCCAAGCTCACGAGCTTTCCCGACGCTCATGATCCGTTCTTGGCCCCCATTTGCTCCCGAGCCCTACTTGCGTGTGAACAGGCCGCCGATCAGGCGCATCTCGACCTCGTAGTAGGGGCCTATGCGCTCAAGGTGCTCTCTCACCAGGGCTGGAGGCCAGTTCTTGACGAGTGCGTTGCCTGTGGTGACGCCGCGGTGACTCGATTCTCTTGCGCTGCGGGCGGGGCGCTCTGTGAGAGCTGCGCGCGCAATATCGAGGGGGCGGAGTCGGTTGATGCCGCCACTCTTGGCTGGCTTGCGGCTCTTGTGGGCAGCACGTTCGATCAGTTGCTCGAGGTGCCTATCGACGGGCAGGTTTCCTCCCTGCTGCTCGCCATTTGCCATAGGTGGGCGGCGACGCAGCTCGAGTCCCGCTTGCGGGCGTTCGAGTTTATGCTCTCCGTCTAGCGGGTTATTTGACGATCAGGTCTCGCTTAAAGCGCGCGTTTTGATGAACGGAGTTTTAAGCTCGCGCGTCATCGTTTTGCAATGCCTTCGTCACCGCTTCTCCACGGTGAAAAATATGCGCAGTCATTCAGATATTGACGGGTCTATCATGCCCGTCCGTAATTGAATCCTACTGGATTAGGGGCTTTAACTAATGGAGTTCGTGCTCGACGTTCTGCTTGATGCCGTGAAGGACACTCTCGTCCTCATTCCTTTTCTTTTCGTTACGTACGTCGTCATTAGCCTTCTCGAGCTGTTCGCTGGCGACAAGGCTGCTTCCGCGATTCAGCGTGCCGGCCATGCTGGGCCTGCCATAGGCGCTGTTCTCGGCGTCATTCCCCAGTGCGGATTCTCTGCCGTTGGCGCCATGCTCTACGCGGACCGTTTCGTTACGCTCGGCACGCTCGTTGCTGTCATCCTGTCGACGTCAGACGAGATGCTGCCGCTGCTCGTGGCCGAGCATGTTGACCCTGCCGTCCTCGGCCGTATCCTCCTTAGTAAGGCGGCGATCGGCCTCGTCGCTGGTTTTGCGGTTGATGGAGTCTTGCATCTCCTTGGTAGGGGAGAGCTCGCTGAGCCCGAATCGTTCGAGGCGGAGGATAGCGAGGGGGATGACTTCGATCCATCGCAATACACCTGCGATTGTGGCTGTGGAGAACCCCTCACTCGAGGCCAGGCTGTCGTATGGGTGCTTATCAACTCCGCCTACCGCACCGCTCAGGTGGTCGCGTTCATCTTCGTTGTCACGCTTATCCTCGGCGGTCTTATTGAGTGGGTGGGGGAGGACGCCATCAGCGCGTTTCTCTCCAGCAACGCCGTGCTAGCGGTGTTCTGCTCCGCACTCGTTGGCATGGTGCCCAACTGCGCTGCGAGCGTCATTGTCACGCAGCTGTATCTCGACGGGGCTCTTGGGCTCGCGCCCATGATGGCGGGCACGCTCGTTGCGGGAGGTGCCGGCTACCTCGTGCTATTCCGCACGAACGAGAATGCCCGTCAGAACGCCGCGATTCTCGGTCTGCTCTACGCAATCGGCGTCGTGTCGGGCCTCGTGATTCTCGGCCTTGGTCTGTAGGGACGCCTGCGAATGGGTCGCGCGCGACGTGCCCCTTGGACGAGCCTCTAACCACGCTTTCCGGTAAGGGCCGCTGCCACTTTCCTGCTCACGACATACGGGGCAACTCGGCCGAATCCGTAGCAGACCTTCGAAAGGGGCCCGGGGGCGCAGATCGCCCTTCCGCGCGCGAGCGACACGAGGGCGATGCGGCAGACCTCCTCGGGGGTGAGGAATAACGCCTGGGCGCACTTGGCCCCATTCTCCGCGACTTCCCAAAATCGTGTGTTGACCGGGCCGGGGCAAAGCGCCATGACCTGCACGCCCCTGGGGGAGAGTTCCTCGTGAAGCGCCTCTGAGAGCGAGAGTACGAAGGCCTTCGAAGCGAAGTACGTGCTCATGCCAGGTCCCGGCATGACGCCCGCAACGGAGGCGACGTTCATGACCTGGCCGTGGCCGCGTGCGGCCATGCGCGAGCCAAATGCATGGCAAAGCTCGAGCGGAGCCATGACGTCGAGCTGAACGAGCTTGCGCTGGCGGTCGAGGTCGCTCTCGACGAATTGGGCCGTGTAGCCAAGCCCCGCATTGTTCACCAGCAGGTCGACCTCGATTCCAAGAGCGTCCACCTCGGCGACGAGTGTGGCCGGGCCGTCAGTTGTCGCGAGGTCAGCGGTTACCGTGCGAACGATGGCTCCTTCGCGAGCCGTCTCGCCGGCGAGGGCCATGAGGGCCTCGGCGTTGCGACCATGGAGCACGAGAGACCAGCCTTTGGCTGCGAGCTGCCTTGCCATTTCGCGCCCGAGCCCGCCCGTTGCTCCCGTGATGAGCGCCCACTTAGCTGCTTCGCTCATGATGAATCACTCCCAACGAATTCATGGCCCATTCCGTATCCCCATTATGGGGGGCAGATTGGGTCATCGACTAGTGCCGTTTAGGAAACGCGCCTAGCTGCGAGAGGGCGTCTTGTGAGTGGAAATCCTAGCCCTTAGAGGCGCCTTCACAACCGATACGCCGGCATAATTCCCACTCCTGAGGGCGAGGACGATGTCATCCGTCGCCTCGGACAAAGACCGCCGAGCGCTTCCCATGCGGGGCTTTGCCATGTGCGCCTCATACCACACGCGGCAAGGAACGGCGAGACCACCCCTCCAAGTGAGGCCCTGCTTATTGCATGCGTCTTTAAGAGCGTCAAGGGCCCTTAGCGCATCTTTGGCATCTTCGGCGTCATCAGACGCCAGGGCATAGACGAGGCACTCGCTTTCGAGGTTTGCGGGCAGGCTTGCTGCCAATCGCGCGACGCTGGTTGTGAACATGATGACCACGGCGTCGACTGTTGGTTCACCTTCGAGAGAGTGCAGGACTGCGGGAGGTCTTGTCCCGCCAATCCTCGAGTACGCGCCCAAGGCATCCTCGAAGTCATTTGCCATCAAAGAGGGAAGGGCATGGGTTTCATCAACGGTGACAAGTGCGATTTGCTTTGGCAAGCGTGAGCGAGCGACATCTGCCATGGTTCTCTCCTCCTCTTTGAAGTACTACAGTATAGCTGTGCGTCTGAATGGCATCTGCCGCAGCGCATTACCGTGGGCTCGCTCGTTTCGGCGGAATGCCGAGGCGGGAGGCACGTCACATTCGTTCTTTGCGGCCCAACTTGTGTTCTTGTCGTGCTTGCGCCGTATCCGTGCTACTCTTCTAAAGGTTTGTAAGTACCCCTCACTTGGACGAGCGTTCACACCGGCGTCGATCCCAGTCTGGGGCGAACGAGAGAGAAAGGTGTCATCATGACCATCTCCAAGGAGCGTAAGGCCGAGCTCATCAAGCAGTACGGCAAGAACGAGCAGGACTCCGGTTCCGCCGCCGTTCAGGTCGCCATCCTCACCGACCGTATCCACGAGCTCACCGAGCACATGAAGTCCCACAAGAAGGACTTCCACACCCGTCGTGGCCTTCTCATGCTCGTTGGTAAGCGTCGTCGTCTCCTCTCCTACATCAAGAAGAACGACATCAACGAGTACCGTGAGCTCATCGCCAAGCTTGGCATCCGCGACAACATCTAATTAGCGGGACCTACGGGGCGCCTCAGGCGCCCCTTTTCATATCGTGTGCCCAAGGGTCTGGGCACGGCGGGCTTGCGCGACGTTGCCGCGCCAGACCAAGCGAGAATGGGATCCACTCGTTCTCGGAGTCCGCAGACGGCCCGTCTGCAACGTGGCAGGCGGAGATAAGGGAAAGAAATGGCAAAGGTTACACACGAGTTTGACCTCTACGGCAAGCACTACGTGCTTGAGACCGGCGAGCTTGCGAAGCAGGCCACGGGTGCCGTTCTCGTCAAGCAGGGCGACTCGACGGTGCTCGTCACCGCCGTCGTCTCCAAGGAGCGCAAGGATTACGACTTCTTCCCGCTCACGGTTGACTTCATCGAGAAGATGTACGCCGTGGGTCGCATCCCCGGCGGCTACCTCAAGCGCGAGGCCCGTCCGTCCGAGAAGGCCACCCTCACCGCTCGCATGATCGACCGTCCGCTGCGTCCGTCCTTCCCGGCCGGCTTCCGCAACGAGGTCCAGGTCGTCGCGACCTCCCTCGTGGCTGATCAGATCAACCCGGTCGACACCATGTGCGTCATGGCCGCTAGCTCCGCCTTCACCGTGGGTGGCGTGCCCTTCGAGGGTCCGTTGGCCTGCGTGCGCATCGGCCGTGACCCCGAGACGGGCGAGTTCATCGTGAACCCGACCTACGAGGAGCGTGATGCCTCCGACCTCGACCTCGAGCTCGCTGGTTCCACCACCTACATCTCCATGCTCGAGGCTTCCGCCGACGAAATCTCCGAGGATGACATGCTTGCCGCCATGGCCTTCGGCCAGGAGGCCATTGCCGCCTTCTGCGAGGAGCAGGAAAAGTTCTTCGCCAAGTACGAGGAGGCCAACGGCCCGATCGTCAAGCGCGAGTACGTCTATGACGAGCCCGTAGCCTACGTCCACGACAAGGTCTTTGCCCACTATGACGAGATGAGCGCCGCCCTCAAGGACGCCGACAAGCTCTCCCGCATCGGTAAGGTCGAGCAGCTCAAGGCCGCCATCAAGGACGAGTTCACGCCCGAGGAGCAGGTCGAGTACAGCCGCGAGATCCCCGTCGAGCTCAAGAGCCTCGAGAAGCACGCCATGCGCATCATGGTCGTCGAGACCGGCGAGCGCGTCGACGGCCGTGCCGCCGACGAGATTCGCCCGCTCATGGTCAAGCCTGACTACCTGCCGCTGGTTCACGGCTCTGGCCTCTTCCAGCGCGGTCAGACCCAGGTCCTCTCCGTCTGCACCCTCGGCATGCTCAACGAGTGGCAGCGCCTTGACACCATCGAGCCGGTTGACGGCAAGCGCTACATCCACCACTACAACTTCCCGCCCTACTGCACCGGCGAGACCGGCCGCATGGGCAGCCCGAAGCGTCGCGAGATCGGCCATGGCAACCTTGCCGAGCGCGCGCTTCTCCCGGTGATTCCCTCCGAGGAGGAGTTCCCCTACACCATTCGCGTCGTCTCTGAGGTCATGGAGTCTAATGGCTCTTCCTCGATGGCGTCCACCTGCGGCTCCACCCTCGCTCTCATGGACGCCGGCGTTCCCCTGAAGCGCCCCGTCTCCGGCATCGCCATGGGCCTCATCCAGGAGGAGGGCAAGACCGTCGTCCTGTCCGACATCCAGGGCCTCGAGGACTTCCTTGGCGACATGGACTTCAAGGTGACCGGCACCGAGCGTGGCATCACCGCCATGCAGATGGACAACAAGGCCACCGGCCTCACTCCCGAGATCCTGACCCAGGCCCTGCACCAGGCTCACGAGGGCCGTGCCTTCATCCTGAAGGCCATGCTCGACGAGATCCCCGCACCTCGCGAGACCCCGAAGGACACCGCTCCGCAGATCATCACCATCCAGATCCCGACTGACAAGATTCGCGACGTCATCGGCTCCGGCGGCAAGGTCATCCGTGGCATCCAGGATGACACGGGCGCCACGATTGACATCCAGGAGGACGGTAACGTCTTCATCGCCGGCACCGATGGTGCTGCCGAGGACGCCGCCGCCCGCATCAAGGCCATCGTCAAGGTCCCCGAGGTGGGCGAGGAGTACCTGGGCCGCGTTGTCGGCATCCAGCCCTTCGGTGCCTTCGTCGAGCTCCTTCCCGGCAAGGACGGCCTGCTTCACATCTCTCGCGTTGCCCAGGGCCGCGTTGACAAGGTCGAGGACGTCCTCTCCGTCGGCGACGAGGTCAAGGTGCGCGTCCTCGAGGTCGACGAGAAGGGCAAGATCAGCCTTGATCGCATCGACAAGCCCGAGGCTCCCAACGGCTCCAAGCCCGCTTCCCACCACGAGGGCAAGCGCGAGGAGAGGGGCGAGCGCAAGCCGCGCCGTCACCCCGGTGACAATGGCAACGTTGGCCGTGCCCCGCGTCGTCACCACGAGGGCTAATCGCATGAATTGCGGAAGTTAGACAGGTTAATTCCTGGTTGACACCGCATGTGAAGGGAGGGTCCTCTTTTGGGACCCTCCCTTCGCTGTTATAATCATTTGGTTGCAGAAGGCGCGTTCGATGCCTTCCCCCACACTCACGAAGACGCGGCTTCGCCGCTATACCTTTTCAGTCCCTAGACCAAGGAGGAATTCCTCACATATGTCAAAGACCCCGACGCTCAAGATCATCCCGCTTGGCGGCCTTGATGGCATCGGAAAGAACATGACCGCGTTCGAGTGCGGCGATGACATGGTCCTCGTCGACGCTGGCCTCATGTTCCCCGATGATGATCAGCCTGGAATCGACCTCGTCCTTCCTGACTACACCTATGTCCTCGAGAACGAGGATAAGCTCCGTGGCATCGTGATCACCCACGGCCACGAGGACCACACGGGCGCGCTCCCGTACCTCCTCATGGACCTCACGCGCAAGGTGCCCATCTTTTCGAGCAAGCTCACGCTTGGCATGATTGAGGGCAAGCTCGCCGAGCACAACATCAAGAGCCCGAAGTTCCGTGAGGTCACTGATGGCTCCAGCCTCAACCTCGGCTGCTTCACGCTTCAGTTCTTCGCGATGACGCACTCGATCCCCGGCGCGCTCGGCCTCTATATCAAGACGCCTGCCGGTACCGTCATGCACACGGGCGACTTCAAGCTCGACCAGACGCCCATCGACGGCGTCAAGCCCAACTACAACGCCATCAACAAGTTTGCCAAGCAGGGCGTCGACCTTCTGCTTTCTGATTCCACGAACGCCAACATCCCTGGCTTCACCCCCAGCGAGGCCACGGTGGGCGCCGCGCTCAGGCACATTATCAAGAACGCCCCCGGTCGCGTGTTCGTCGCGAGCTTCTCCAGCCACATCCACCGTCTCCAGCAGGTCTGCGATGCCGCCACTGCGGTCGGCCGCAAGGTCGTCGTGACCGGTCGTTCCATGGTGACTAACACCAAGATCGCCCGTCAGCTCGGCTATCTAAAGATCGCTGACGAGGACATCCTGGATGCGTTCGAGCTCCGCGACATCCCCGAGGACAAGATCGTCGTTCTCTGCACCGGTAGCCAGGGCGAGCCCCTCTCCGCGCTCGCTCGCATGGCGAATGGCGAGCACAAGAGCCTCTCCATCTGCGAAGGCGACACCGTCATCATCTCCGCCACGCCCGTTCCCGGCAACGAGAAGAGCGTTCAGGGCATTATCAACTCGCTGTCCAAGATCGGCTGCGAGGTCTTCGACAAGTCAAACGCCGTCGTGCACGTTTCTGGCCACGGTCGCCAGGAGGAGCTCAAGCTCATGCTCGCTATGGTGCATCCGCGCAACTTCATGCCCGTCCATGGCGAGGCCGTCCACCTTCGCGCTCACGCGAAGCTCGCAGAATCCGTAGGCGTTCCCCGCGAGAACATCTGGCTACTCGACAACGGCGACTCTCTCCAGATGCGTGACGGCAAGGTCACGCTTGGCCCCAGCGTCGATTCCGGCATTATCTACGTTGACGGTCTTCGTATCGGTGATACTGACCCCGTCGTTCTTCGCGACCGTCAGAAGCTCGCCCAGGACGGAATCGTCACCTGCGTCGTCATGCTCAAGAGTCGCTCCCTCAAGGTCGCTGACGTCGATGTTTCCAGCCGCGGCGTCTCGTTCTCGAGCGATGACGAACTCCTTGCCGGCATCGAGGACCTTGTTCGCTCCACGGTTGATAAGAACAACCAGGGCAGTCCTTCTGTCGACGTCCTGCGCAAGGCCGTCCGCAACTCGCTCATGAACTACCTCTGGTCTAAGACCCACACCCGCCCGATGATCATTCCGGTCGTCATGGAGGTCTAGTCCAGCATGCCCGCGAAACGCAGCTCAAACGCACAACAGAACAGAAGCTCGCGGAGGGGGCCCGCTTCGGCGGACGTCTCTTCCGGTATGGCGAACGACCTCGTCGGCGTCATAATCATTGTCGTCGCGGTTGCGATGATCGCCGCGCTCGTCTCCACGAGCGATGCGGTTCTCACTCGAGCCGTGGCGGAGGGCCTGCGCCTTGGCTTTGGCGAGGGCGCGCTTCTCGTGCCGATCGCGCTGATCCTCTTTGCCGTGACGATGTTCCTCCCTACGGATTCCTCAATCGTCGCGCGCGTGGCCGCTGGCCTTGCAATGGTTGTGCTTTCGGTCCTTTCGATGCTGTCCATCCTCTCTCCTGGTGCCGCGGCGAGTGCTGATGCGGTCCTTTCCGCTGACGTTGCCATTGCATATGGCGGATATGTCGGGTCGGGTGTTGCTTGGCTCCTGCTTACGTTTATGGGGCAGGTCGTCGGCATGGTCCTCCTCGTGGGACTCGCCATCTGCGGCCTCGTGGTGTGCGGCTTCTCCATCTCGAAGCTCGCCCTTCGTATCCAGCGCTCTATGGGGGTTGCTGCCGATAAGTTCGTCGCGGCTCGAGAGAGGGGAGCGACTCGTCGTCGCACCGAGCGCGCGAATCAGCTCCAGGCATCTTTGGTCGAGGAAGAGCCGTGGGTCGATTCTCTCGAGCCTGAGATGCCGTCTGTGGAAGAGCCTGCGACATCGTATATCGGCTCTCGCAAGACGTCCGTCCTCCGTCGCGGCGCTTCCTCGCCTGATCACGTCGATCACGCTACGGCTACGATGCCCCTTGGTGTCGCTTCCGAGCCCGAGCCCAAGACTTCGGTGCTTCGGCGTAAGCGCCACCCTAAGCTAGACATCGAGGGCGAGTGTCCCGCTGGCGGCGCCTTGCCCGACACCGCCGTTAGGGAGGAGCTTGCTCCCGCTGAGACCGCCGCCGCTTCCGACGATGCCGAGTCGTCCTCTGCCGAGCCGACCATTTGGGACGCCCCCTTTGACGAGGGGGAGGTCAAATCTCCTGCAGGCGCGGCCCCTGCGACCGCTGTCCCGTCGTTCCTTATCGATACGGCCGCCAAGGCAGGTGCCGACGTGGACGCGTACAGGGAGGCAAAGAAGGCCGCTTCTCCCGCAAAGGCAAAGCCTGGCAGGGGATCTCGCAAGCGTGTCGCTGCGGCCCCCGATTCGCCGTCGCGCCCGGGTGACGCATCGGATGATTTCACGTTGCCGCCGCTTTCGCTTCTTTCGAACAACCCCAATTCTGCCAGCTCCGCAAGCACGGACGCCGAGCTCGAGCGTACGGCGAGGCGCCTGCAGTCGACTCTCGAGGAGTTCGGCCTCACGAGTCGTGTCTCTGGTTGGACGGCTGGTCCTCTTGTCACGACCTTCAAGATTGAGATGGGCGAGGGCGAGCGCGTCAACAAGATCACGAATCTGCAGGATGACATCCAGCTCTCGCTTGCGTCTGAGTCCGTTCGTATCTTTGCGCCCATCCCGGGTACGTCGCTTGTGGGCATCGAGATTCCCAATAAGAGGCGTCAGAACGTCTGCCTGGGCGACGTTCTCCCGTATGCGCAGGGCGGTCCTCTCGAGTTTGCGATCGGAAGGGACTCAGAGGGTGCGCCAGTCGTCGCAGACCTTGCGCGCATGCCGCACATGCTCGTCGCTGGTACCACGGGCTCTGGTAAGTCGGTGCTTATTAACGCGATCATCATGTCGCTTATCATGCGCACCACGCCCGAGCAGGTGCGTCTGATTCTCGTCGACCCCAAGCGCGTCGAGTTCTCCTGCTATGCGGGTCTTCCGCATCTGTATGTGCCGGTCGTGACCGAGCCCAGGCAGGCTGCGAGCGCCCTGCAGTGGGCCGTCACCGAGATGGACCGTCGCCTCAAGGTCTTCGAGAGGGCCGGCGCTCGCGATGTGAAGGTCTATAACAAGATGGTCGAGGACGGCAAGTTCGCCGACATGGAGAATCCGCCCAAGCCGATGCCGTACCTCGTCATCGTCATCGACGAACTGAGTGACCTCATGATGGTTGCCGGCAAGGACGTCGAGGCCTCGATCGTCCGTATCGCGCAACTGGCTCGTGCGGCGGGCATTCACCTTGTGCTGGCCACGCAGCGTCCCTCGGCAGACGTCGTCACGGGCCTCATCAAGTCGAACGTTGACACTCGCGTTGCCCTTAAGGTCTCGTCTTCCATTGACTCTCGCGTCATTCTCGATCAGACCGGTGCGGAGAGGCTCATGGGTAGGGGAGACATGCTCTTCCGCAAGAGTGGAGGCGTTCTTCGCCGTGTCCTTGGCGCCTATGCCAGCGACGATGAGATCGAAAACGTCGTCTCCTTCATTCGTGACCAGCGTGAGCCTGAGTATCACGCCGAGATTCTATCTGCGGTTGCGCCTGCTGCCGCGGGTGGAGCCGCTACCGCGGAGGGCATGGAGGACGACGACCCTCTCGTGTGGGAAGCTGCCCAAGTTGTTGTGGACTCTCAGCTAGGTTCCACAAGTGGCCTTCAGAGACGGCTTAAGGTGGGGTACGCTAGGGCCGGAAGAATTATGGATAACCTCGAACAGAAGGGCATCGTTGGCCCCCCGGATGGTTCAAAGCCCCGTGAGGTCCTCCTTGATGCCGACGGACTCGAAGAACTTAGGGCTGCCGAGGCGGCCTATAGGGAGGTGTAGATAGGCCAGTGGCTCGTTATCGTTATGCCGAAATTCTTTACAATCGTCGCAGGCAGCTGCGCCTCTCGATTCCGCAGGCGGCCAAGGTGCTTCGCATGCGCGAAAGCGTGCTTGAGGCGTTCGAGGCCGGCGACTTCGATCATCTTCCCGCTTTAGGCTATGCCCAGGGCATGGTTTCTAGCTATGCGAGGTACCTTGGCCTTGACTCTCGTGAGATTAGCGAGCTCTATGAGCGAGAGCACGCCGAGTATGTCGCCGGCGTTACCGGCCGCGCCCCCTCTGGTCTTGCGAGCCTTTCGGATGAGCCCTCTTATAAGGGCGCTGCTTCGGCCACGAACATCATCAAGCCCGTCTCTATGACTCCGTCGGCACTTCCGTCTGGACAGGATGATTCTGCCGGCATGCCGCGTACTCGCTATGACTATCGTTCTGAGTATTCCTCTCGTGGTAACTCCTACGCTTCTCCCACGCAGCCCGGGACATATCGTTACGGGCAATCCGTATATGCCGGATATCGCGGCTCGCAGGAACAAGATCGTCGCTATACGCGACGCGATCCCAACGAGCCCGATCGCGATCGTCGCGCTCGCGAGGCTGGCTATGCGAGGCGCTCCCGCGGCGACGGGGAGTCCTACGGCTCATCGCATGGCTCTTCTAGATATTCCGGTCAGGGTGGGTACTCTCGTGGTCGCGAGCTTCCCGGTGGGGATGTGACTACGCGTCGTGTGAATGCAGGTCAGTATCGTGATGACCTTCGCTTTGACTCTGAGCCGCGTCCGTATCGTCCTTCTTCCACACGTGCGGGCCGCCCGGGTTCTCGCAATGTGCCCACGCCTGAGCGCCCCAATGTTAAGAGGCGTACTCAGCCCAATCGCTCCCGCGACCTTCGCTCACGCAACAATCAACCGCAGGCTAGTGGCTTCGCTGGCTTCATCCAGGCTTTCACCTCGGACCCGAGGCGTGTCGTTGCGCTCATCGCGATTGCCCTGGCAGTCGTTCTGATCCTTATCATCTCTTCTTCGGTTCGCTCGTGCGCCTCTTCGAAGAGCGATAATGGCAAGGTCGACGTGGTAACTGCCGTCACTTCCGATACCGCTCAGGCCGCGACTACCGCCTCGACGCTCGAGCAACAAGTTCTCTCCGACGCTGCGGAGAGGAAGGCCGCGTCGAGCGCTGCCGCCGCCTCTCAGGTGACCAAAGTCGCGGTTTCAGTGGATGAAGGCGCGACGACATGGGTCGAAATCACATGTGACGGCGAGCAGAAGGTTGCGGAGTCCATCACGGGCGCTTGGTCCGAGGAGTATACGGTCACGAAGAACATCGAGATTCGCGTGAGCGATCCGGGAGTCGTTACCGTCACGAAGAATGGTGAGCGTCAGACCTTTGGCAGCAAGAGCGCGGGCGTGTCCTCCGTCACTATTCAGGGCACGAATCCCTCTGCGGCCACGACGGCGTCGGCGACGGCTTCCGCTGGTTCATCTGACGATGACTCGGATTCTTCCGAGGAATAGCGCCTATTCAATTTCGTACTCACTAGCTGGGCTATCGCCCCGAAGGGATGCCACATGGCAAAGGATTCCAGTTTCGACGTCGTCTCCACCGTTGATATGCAAGAGGTCGACAACGCCTATCAGCAGACCGCTCGCGAGCTAACGCAGCGTTATGACCTGAAGGGTTCCGGTGCTTCCATCGAACTTTCGAAGGCCGATGCCATCGTGACCGTCAGCGCCCCGGCCGAGTTTGTCGCAAAGCAGGTCATCGACGTCTTCAACGGGCGCCTCGTTAAGCGTCAGGTCGATCTCAAGAGCTTGAGCTGGGATAAGCCTCAGGCTGCCTCGGGTGGTAGCGTTCGCGTCGTTGGCCACATCGTCCAGGGCATTGACAAGGAGTGCGCGAAAAAGATTTCGAAGGATATCCGCGATCTCAAGCTCAAGGTGAAGGCTACCGTCGAAGATGATAAGCTCCGCGTGGCGAGCGCTTCCAGAGACGCGCTCCAGGAGGTTATCGCCTTCCTTCGCGACCAGGACTACGGTATTCCCCTTCAGTTCAACAACTATCGCTAGGATGTGCGTGCCCCAGATGTTTATTCGGGGCGCTCTAACAGTTGGACGCAGAGATAAGAAACGTATGTTGACTCCTTCTGTGCGGCGCAGGCCGTTGGGAGTCTTTTGCAAGAAAGGCATCGTATGACGATGAGCAATGCCAATGAGGCTGACGCCCCCCTGATTCTTTTCGTAACGCTCGGATGTGCGAAGAATGAGGTCGACACTGACCGTATGCGCAGCCTCCTGCTGCGAGCCGGTTATGGAGAGGCCGATGACGTGGCCGATGCGGATGCGGTCATCGTCAACACCTGCTCCTTCCTTGCTAGCGCCACCTCTGAGAGCGTCGAGCGTACGCTTGAGCTTGCCGAGGCTGCCAGCGAGGGCGTTCGCGAGCGTCCCATCGTCATGTGCGGGTGCGTCCCCTCAAGATACGGAGACGACCTTCCTACCGAGCTCCCCGAGGTCGCTGCTTTCGTTCGGGCGGATGCCGAGGACGGGATCGTTGGGGTCATTGACGCTGTCCTGGGCAGAGAATCCCTTGTCCCAGCTGCCGAGGGCTCCGCTGCCGGTCCGCTTGCCGAGCCGCTCCGAACCGTTGAGGGCGCGAGCGCGTACATCAAGATCTCTGATGGATGCGACCGTTTCTGCTCCTTCTGCGCGATCCCCTATATTCGAGGGCGTTATGCCTCGAGGCCTTATGGCGAGATCGTCGCCGAGGTCAAGACCCTTGCGGAGCAGGGCGTCAGGGAGTTCGTTCTCATTGGCCAGGATACGGGCATTTGGGGCAAGGACCTTGGCGAGGACGACACCCTTGCGAGCCTTCTCGTGCGCCTTGCGGAAGTCGTGAGGCCGTACGGCGCATGGCTGCGCGTTCTGTATCTCCAGCCAGAGGGCATGACTGACGAGCTCATTGCTGCGATTCGGGATACGCCCGAGGTTCTCCCGTATATTGACATTCCCATCCAGCATTGCAACGCTCGCGTGCTCAAGAGCATGAACCGTTCCGGTAGCGCCGAGGAGTACTCCGATCTGTTCGCGCGTCTTCGCCGCGAGATCCCCGGTATGGTTCTGCGTACGACCGGTATGGCCGGATTCCCCGGAGAGACCGACGACGAGTTCGAGGAGCTTCTCGAGTTCATCTCCAAGGAGGAGTTTGATTACACCAGCGTCTTTGCCTATTCGCCCGAAGAGGGCACGCGCGGCGCCGAGATGGATGGCCAAGTTGACGAGGAGACGAAGCTCGAGCGTACTCAGCGCCTGATTGACGTCGCGGAGGAGCTTGGTTTCTCCGCGACGGCGAGCCACGTCGGCGAGGTTGTCGACGTCATCATCGACGGCGTCGATACGGACGGAGACGAGCCCGAGCTCATTGGTCACGCTTGGTTCCAGGCTCCCGACTGTGACGGCGCGGTTCACATCCCGGAGGGGGAGGCTTCTGTCGGAGACGTCGTTCGCGTGCTGCTGACCGAGGCTTTCTGTTACGAACTGGAGGGCGAGATCGTGTCTCCTGATGAGGAGGACTAAATGACTGACATCAAGAAGGGCCATTCCATCTGGACTCCCGCTAACAGTGTCACCTGTGTTCGAGTCGTCTTCGTTCCCATATGGCTTCTCATGGCCGAGGTCCTTGGCGGTAAGGTGCCCACCGAGGGCATTTCCTGGGGCATGTTTGCGGTATTTGCCGTGTTCTGCCTTCTTTCCCTTACCGACAAGCTCGATGGGTACCTCGCGAGGAGCCGCAACGAGGTGACCACCTTCGGTAAGTTCCTCGATCCGATTGCCGATAAGCTCATCGTCATCGTTTCTTTGTGCTACCTGCTTGAACGCGGTGAGCCTGTTACGTGGCCTCTGCTCGTAATCGTGTCGCGAGAGTTCCTCGTTAGCGGCCTTCGCATGGTCGTGGCTTCCAAGGGGGTTGTTATCGCCGCAAGCGACCTTGGCAAGTGGAAGACCGCCACCACCATGGGAGCCATTTGTACCAATCTTCTGGCGCTTGCGCTGCCTGCGGACACGATTCTGCATACCTTGCTTATCTATCTTGCCTATGCAGCCCTGTTTGTCGCCGTGCTCCTTACGATCTGGAGTGGCGTGGACTATTTCATGAAGGCGTGGTCCTCTCTTGTCGACGAGGATCCTGCCAATGAGGCAGGCGCTGAATCTTCGCCTCTGACCTGGGATGACGTCACCAAGAAGGCTGAGGGCGTTCTTGAGGCCGCTCGTGCGAAGGGTCTCACTATTGGCACCGCCGAGAGTTGCACCGGAGGTCTTGTCGAGGGTGCCCTCACCGCTATCCCCGGTTCGTCTGACGTCGTCATGGGCGCCGTGGGTAGCTATGCGTGCTCGGTGAAGGAGGCGCTGCTTGGCGTTTCGCATGAGACCCTCGAGTGCGTGGGTGCGGTTTCTTCTGAGTGCGCGTCTGAGATGGCTACCGGCGCTCGTCGCGCGCTTGATTGCGATGTGGCGGTTAGCGTGACCGGCATTGCTGGCCCGGGAGGCGCTGTTCCCGGTAAGCCCGTGGGTCTAGTTTGGTTTGGCCTTTCGTTCGGTGATGAGGTGCGTGTGGTCAGCGAGGTCTTCGAGGGGAATCGAGACCAGGTTAGGCTTCAGTCCGTCATGCGTGCGCTCGATCTTATCTTTGAGGCTCTATAGCTCGCTCTGTAGGCCGTGTCTCTTAATCGCACTCTGGTCAACCTTAACTCCGTGGTTTGTAAGGTTTGCCATCTGGGCTCAATATGGCGCCGTTCGCAGATTGGCGGGCGGCGTCTTTCTGTCTTCATGATGATTCTGAGCTTGGGTGTCAGGTTTCTGTCTGAGGGTTGCAAGGAAGTGTCGAGTTTACTCGTTATACGCTTTCCCCGTCCTGTTGACCACGAACGAACGTTCGCGTACTATATGGAGGACGACAATGGAAGGGAACGAGGAAATGGCAAAGTCCTGCGGTACGTCTCGCGAGATTCACGCGCCCACAACGGGCAAGGCTCGCGAGGAGATGATCGAATCCACAACTGCGGAGATCGAGAAGAAGTTTGGCAAGGGCGCAATCATGAAGTTCGGTGATGGTGGCCCAGACCTCCACGTTGATGCCATTCCCACCGGTTCTATTGCCCTTGACGCTGCGCTTGGCATCGGCGGCGTTCCGCGTGGTCGCATCATTGAGATTTACGGTCCTGAGTCCTCTGGTAAGACCACCCTTTCCCTTGAGATCCTTGCGGAGGCTCAGGCCATGGGCGGCGTCGTTGCCTTTATCGACGCGGAGCATGCTCTTGATCCCGGCTATGCCGCCCGCATCGGCGTTGATATCGACGAGGTCCTGATCTCCCAGCCGGATACCGGCGAGCAGGCGCTTGAGATTTGCGACATGCTCGTCAGGTCTGGGGCGATTGATGTCGTAGTCGTCGACTCCGTCGCCGCCCTAGTTCCCAGAGCTGAGATCGAGGGCGAGATTGGCGATACCACGGTTGGCCTTCAGGCTCGTCTTATGAGCCAGGCACTCCGTAAGCTTGCCGGCTCTCTCTCCAAGTCGAATACGACCTGCATTTTCATCAACCAGCTTCGCGAGAAGATCGGTGTCATGTTCGGTAACCCCGAGACAACGCCGGGCGGCCGTGCCCTCAAGTTCTTCTCTTCCGTTCGCATGGATATCCGTCGCGTTGATTCCATCAAGCAGGGCGGCGAAATTATCGGCAACCGCGTTCGCGTGAAGGTCGTCAAGAACAAGGTCGCACCTCCGTTTAAGGTCGCCGAGTTTGACATCATGTATGGCACGGGCATCTCGAAGGAAGGCTCGATTCTTGACCTTGGTGTCGAGAAGAACGTCGTCAATAAGTCTGGTGCCTGGTATACCTACGAGGGCGAGCGTCTTGGGCAGGGTCGAGAGGCCGCCAAGGAGATGCTCCGTAGTCATCCTGATCTGCGCGAAGAGATCGAGAACCGCGTGAGGGTCGCCGTGGGCCTTGTTGACGCCCCGGAGGAGAATTCTCCTGAGGCCGCCTCGCCCGAGGCTGACGGTGCCGAGTAGTCGCGTTCGCAAGGCCATCAGGCCGGGGGAGCCGCATGAGCATCATGCGTCCTCCGGTTTTTGTTGGTCTGCGACCTATCCAGACAGAGCGGCTGCCTTGGGCCAGCGTAAGCCCAAGGTGGTCGTTGCCTCAGAGGGCTTCGATAACATTTATATTCCTGTGCCCGTAGCTAGGAAGCTCGAATCATCTGATTCCCAAGAGCCGCAGAGCCATGCCGAGCTCATGTACATCATTCGTGAGCTCGGGTATTCCTGTGCATGGGAGCGCTTGGTCGATATGGTTTCTCGTAGGGAATATTCTTCCAAGGAGGCCGAGGACAAGCTCGTTAGAGACGGTTATACGCGTGACTGTGCGCGTCGTGCTATCGAAAAGGCGGTCACCCTCAGGGTTATTGATGACGAGAGGTTTGCAGGCTCCTTTATTCGCATGAAACTATCTGCTGGCTGGGGGCCAGTTCGTATCGAGCGCGAGCTTGCGCATCGTGGCGTAACGTTGTCTTACGTCGTTGGCTGGCCTGAGGAGTTTCTTGATGACGAGAGCCCCGAGAAACGCGCTCTCGAACTCCTCGAGCGAAGGCGTATCCCTGAGAAGAATCCATATCAGAAGCTCGTGAGGTTCCTCTGTTCTAAGGGGTATCCAATTTCCGTTTGCACGTCTGTCGTTTCGGATTATCTGGCCAGAGCTCGAGAAGACGGCGCTTGCTGATTCCATCCAAGGCAGAGGATGCCGTCCGCGGCATTTGCGCGGGCTGCTGCTATTCGCCTTCTCACTTGTTCGCACTTGATGGGCGACGTTACATAACGTTGACTGAATATTCGGTTAACCATAAAATAGAACAACCATTTGGGTTTATCCCGTCCGCCGGCATAATCGCGGCAGGCGTACTCTTTGTTCATGTATCTGCGATGTTCGCATAAGCATAGACGCCGGGATTGGCTCGGATGGTGGGCTCTGTCTCATTGTGGGACGGTTTCCTGAACACCATCACCAAACGTTTCCTAGGAGTCTCTATGGGCATCGAGATCGTCTTTATCGCAGCGCTTGTTGCGCTTGCAATTGGTTTTGCAATTTCGCACTTCCTCGTCAACGGGCAGAACTCCGCTCGAGTTCAGGATGCGAATCGCCAGGTTTCTGAGGCCGAGGAAAAGGCCAAGCAGATCACCCACGAGGCAGAGCGTCAGGCGGAGACCACGAAGAAGGAGGCTGTTCTCGCCGCTAAAGAGGACATCCTCAAGCAGCGTCAGGCCGCCGAGGCTGAGGATAAGCAGCGCAAGAGCGAGCTTCGATCCATGGAAAGCCGCATCATGCAGCGCGAAGAGTCTCTTGACCGCCGTAATGATGCCCTTGATCGCCGCGAGCACCAGCTCTCTAGTCAGGCCGGCCAGCTTGACCGCCGCCAGTCTGACCTTGACGAGCTCATGAAGCAGCAGACCACAGAGCTCGAGCGCATTGCCGCCCTTTCCACTGACGAAGCTCACAAGGAGCTTCTGGACCGCGTCCGCAAGGATACCGTTCGCGAAGAGGCGCAGATCCTTCGCGAGAGTGAGCAGCGTGCTCGCGCCCAGGCGGACAAGACCGCTCGCGAGATCGTTACTACGGCTATTCAGCGTTGTGCCGCCGATCAGGCAGGTGAGGTCACGGTAACCACGGTTCACATTCCCTCTGATGACCTCAAGGGCCGCATCATCGGTCGCGAGGGTCGAAACATTCGCACCTTCGAGCAGGTTTCCGGCGTTTCTCTCGTGATTGACGATACGCCTGAGACGGTGCTTCTCTCCAGCTTCGAGCCCGTTCGCCGCGAGACGGCTCGCGTCGCTCTTGAAAACCTGATTGCAGATGGCCGCATTCACCCCGCCCGCATCGAGGAGATGTACAAGAAGGCGGAGACTCTCGTGCGGCAGAGGGTTCAGGAGGCCGGCGAGCAGGCAGCCTTTGACGCCGGGATCCACGACCTTCACCCTGAGATCGTAAAGACTCTTGGTGCCCTTCGCTATCGCACCTCCTTTGGACAGAATGTCCTCTCGCACTCCAAGCAGGTTTCTGAGCTTTGCGGCATCATGGCCTCCGAGCTCGGTCTCGACCCGACGCTTCCCAAGCGCGCTGGTCTTCTCCACGACATCGGCAAGGCGATCGACCATGAGGTTGAGGGGCCGCACGCCGTTATCGGCGCGGATCTTGCCCGTCGTTATGGCGAGCGCCCTGAGGTCGTACACGCTATCGAGGCTCACCACGCAGACGTTGAGCCCAACACCATCCTTGATCAGCTCGTGATGGCCGCTGACGCCGTTTCCGCCGCTCGTCCTGGTGCTCGCCGCGAGAGCGCTGAGACCTACATCAAGCGTCTCCAGAAGCTCGAGGAGATTTCGAACGCCCACGATGGCGTTGAGCGTACCTATGCCATGCAGGCCGGTCGTGAGCTTCACGTCATGGTCCAGCCCGAGAGGATCTCTGATGCCGAGGCCACGGTGCTCGCTCATGACATCGCCAAGCAGATCGAGGACGAGATGGAGTACCCCGGCCAGGTCCGCGTCGTTGTCATTCGCGAATCTCGCGCCGTTGACGTTGCCAAGTAGACGTCACTTACCATCGAATGGCTGAAGATAGAACAGATTTCGTGAGCGAGGGTGCCTCGAAGGGGACTCCCTCGCTCGCTGATTTCGTTGCAAGCGTTTCAGGGGATTCTGCCATTAGGGTTGAAGAGTCCCTGGGCAACGGCTTCGTCAGACTTCGTGTCGGCGAGGCAGAGCGAAGGCAGGCGAAGCATGACATTCGCTGTGCCGAGGACGTTGTCATCGAGATGCTCCGTAATTCTCGTGACGCCGGTGCCCACACCATATTCGTAGCTACAAATCGCGAAGGTGACGAGCGCAGCATCGTCATGATTGATGATGGCTCTGGCCTTCCTGATTCCATGCGTAAGAAGATTTTTGATGCGCGAGTTACGTCCAAGCTCGATTCGGTGCATATGGACAGATGGGGTGTGCATGGAAGAGGCATGGCCCTGTTCTCCATTCGAGAGAATTCTAAGAGCTCCGATGTCATGGCCTCTGGCTTAGGGCTCGGCTCTTCTATTCGTGTCGTCTCGGACACAACGGCTTTGACCGAGCGCAAGGATCAAAGCACGTGGCCGACTATCGGTCGCGGAGACGAGGGTGAACCCAGACTTCGTGGTCCCAAAAACATAATCCGAACGAGCTGTGAGTTCGCGCTTGAAGAGCGTGGGGTGTGCGAAGTGTTTCTCGGGTCTGCGGCTGAGGTGCTTGCCACCATGCGCGCCCTCACCAATGAATCGCCGGATCGCTCTCGCCTTCTATTCGTTGATGACATCAATGCGGTTAGAGTGATTGATCGTCCTGCTGTTGCTGGAGATGCCCACGAGCTTGCGTCTATCGCCGAGTCACTAGGTCTCTACATTTCGGAGCGGACTGCTCATCGTATTCTCGCTGGTCAAATTAAGCCGCTCAGATCGGTCGCAAATAGGCTCACTCATCAGGGTGGCACCCCTGGTCCAAGGGAAATCGATCTTACGCGTGACCGTAGGGGCCTTCGTATATCTAAAGACGACACCGAGGAATTCGCGCGTATTATGGAACGAGACTTCTCTATATTGTCTGAGCGCTATTATCTCGCCCTTGCTGGCGACCCGAGGATTAGCGTCTCGCATGATAAGGTAGTCGTAACGTTTGACCTTGAGAAAGAAGACTGACGCGGTATATCTCGCGTGTCTCATCGCGGTTTCTTTGTCAACTATCGCAGCACAACTGCACTCGAATTATTCCAGTACACGACAGGAGCTTTACCCATGGACTACCTAAAGGTCTCGAGCAAGTCGTCTCCCGCCTCTGTCGCGGGTGCCATAGCAGGTATGGTCAAGGATGGCGTGCCGGTCAATATCCAGTCTGTGGGCGCCGGCGCTGTTAACCAGGCTATCAAGGCCGTTGCAATTGCGCGTGGATTCTTGATTCCTGCCGGCTATGACATCTCCTGCGCCCCTACATTCTCTGATATCGACATTGATGGCCAGAGTCGCACGGCGATTCGTATTGCAGTTTATGTCCATAGGCTTACCCCTGCGGATGCCACTCGTATTGAGCAGGGTGTTGGATCGGTGGTTGCATAGTGGAAGCTTCTCGTTCTCTTGCTGGTCTTACGTATCATGTCAAGACCTTCGGATGTCAGATGAACCTTCATGACTCTGAGCGCGTTTCTGGCGTGCTTGGGTCGTGTGGCTGTATTGAAGTTGCCTCGCCCGATGAGGCGGATATCGTCGTCTTCATGACATGTTGTGTTCGCGAGAAGGCGGATACCCATCTGTATGGGCAGGTTTCTGCTATGGTGAGCGCTCCGGTGCCTCCGAGTGGGCGTAGACTTGTCGCCATTGGAGGTTGTATCGCCCAGAGGGATGGCGAAAACATCCGCAAGCATATGAAGAACGTCGATGTCGTATTTGGCACGAGGGCCATCTCGAGTCTTCCCGAGCTACTTGCTGGCGCTCTCGAGGGTAATGGCAAGTCTGTTCAGGCGGACGTGAGCGAGGACGATCCCGGCTTCTCCAGCGACCTCCCAAGCAGGCGTGAGACTCCTTGGCATGCTTGGGTTCCCATCATGACGGGTTGCAACAACTTCTGCAGTTACTGCATCGTTCCGTATGTCCGCGGCAGGGAAAGGGATCGCGCTTTCGAGGACATTGTCGACGAAGTAAGTCGCCTTCGTGAGGATGGTGTTCGCGAAGTCTGCCTTCTTGGTCAGAACGTCAACTCTTTCGGTCGTCAGCGCTATGGCTCACCCCGTTTTGCCGAACTTCTCCGTGCGGTGGGGGAGACCGGCATCGAACGCATTCGGTTCACGAGTTCTCACCCCAAGGATCTCTCGCCCGAGACAATTCTTGCGATGGCCGAGACTCCTGCCGTCATGCCGCAGCTCCATCTTGCGGTTCAGAGTGGCTCCACACGCGTCCTTAATGCCATGAATCGTCACTATTCGCGTGAGGATTACCTTGCCCTTGCTGACCAGATAAAGTCCGCGATGCCAGGGATCGCACTCTCGACGGACATCATCGTTGGCTTCCCCGGCGAGACCGAGGAAGACTTTGAGCAGACCCTCTCTCTCGTGAAAGAGGTTGGCTTTGAGTCTGCGTTCACCTTCATTTATTCGAAGCGCCCCGGTACCCCGGCAGCGGAAATCGATGACCCGACTCCCCGTGAGGTTATTCAGGAGCGATTCGACCGCTTGGCTGAGCTTGTCGCCCGGCAAGCATTCGATGCCAATCAGGTCGAGCTTGGTCGTACTGTCGAGGCGCTTGTGGAGGGCGTCTCGAAGCGCGATGGGGATGTTCTCGTCGGTCACAGCCCGAAGAACAAGACCGTTCACTTCCGTGCTCCGGAAGGCATCGAACCCGATTCCCTCGTCGGTAAGCTCGTTGATGTGAAGGTCAAGGAAGCACGCACTTGGTATCTGCGCGGACCGATGGTGGGGGAGCCCAGGTGAGTGAGGGGCTGAGAGGTCCCGTTGTCTGCATTGTTGGGCCTACTGCCTCTGGAAAGAGCTCGCTTTCTGAGCTCGTCGCGCTTGAGCTTGGGAGTGACGTCATCTCTGTCGATTCCATGCAGGTTTATCGTGGCATGGATATTGGTACTGCTAAGACTCCTCTTCAAGAGAGACGTGTTCCGCTGCAGATGGTTGATGTCGTAGGTATCGACGAGGACTATTCCGTTGCGAGGTTCCAGAAGGATTGCAGAAAGCTCATAGATCAGCGCTTGGCTACGGGAGATATCCCAGTACTTTGTGGCGGCACGGGTCTCTATCTTGACGCTGTCGTTGACGAGATGGAATTCCCGACCGGGGAAACCCATGGCGTCACTCGTGGCCGCTACGAGCAAATGCTAGAGGATAAGGGTGCGCAAGCGATCTGGGACCTTCTCTATGAGCGTGACCCTCTCGGTGCGGAAGCGATTCACCCTAATAACTCCAAGCGAGTGGTCCGCGCCCTTGAAATGCTTGACCAGGGAGTCAAGTATTCCGCACAGCTTGAGAACCTCCGTGTCCGAAAGCCTCGCTATGACGCTAGGATATGGGCTCTCACCATGGACAGGGACAGGCTTTACGCTCGTATCAACCAGCGCGTTAACATGATGGTCGAGCAAGGCCTCGTGTCTGAGGTTGAAGGGCTCGTCTCCAGGGGTTACGGAGTTGACCTAACGGCCCGTCAGGCTATTGGCTATAAAGAGATCCTGGAATATCTTGATGGCGAGATTAGTCTGGATGAGGCTGTCGAATTGATTAAGCGGCGAACGCGCCATTATGCAAAGCGGCAGCTTTCGTGGCTCCGTAGAGACGGGCGGGCGAACTGGATCGATCTCGATGCCGTTTCCCCTGATGAGGCGGTTGATCTTATCATATCCGATGTCCGCTCTCGTTATCGAAGCTAGCGGGTCTTTCATTTCTTAGAGGTGGTCGGTCATGCCGAGATTCAAGTTTATTGAGACGGCTCCGGTTCCAGAAAGGGCTCTCGTAGTGGGAGTGGATACTGGCAAGGGCGATTGGCCAATGGCTGACTCCCTCGATGAACTCGAGAGACTCGTTGCTACTGCAGATGGTGTGGTCGTTGGGCGGGAGACTCAAAAACTCGACTCTCCTTCTCCGAAGACCTTTGTTGGCTCCGGTAAGGCCGAGGAGATTGCCGCCGCGGTACGCAGACTCGATGTCGATGTTGTCGTGTTTGATGATGAGCTCTCGCCATCTCAGCAGTCTAATCTTGAGCGCATCTTCGGTGACTCAGTTAAGGTCATTGATCGAACGGCCCTCATTCTCGATATCTTTGGTAGGCATGCCAAGACCAGAGAGGGTCGTCTCCAGGTCCAGCTTGCCCAGCTGCAGTATCTCCTTCCACGCCTTCGCGGCATGTGGAGCCATCTCATGGGCGAGCAGACTCGCGGCGGTATTGGTAGCAGGTTTGGCCAGGGAGAGAGCCAGCTCGAGGTTGACCGCAGGCTGGTCAGGGATAGAATCTCCGCGTTAAAGCACGAACTTCTCAAGCTTGAGACGCGTCGTGAGACTCAGAGCAAAGCACGATGGGACTCTGGTATTTGGCGCGTTGCGTTGGCAGGCTATACAAACGCTGGCAAGTCAACCTTGCTTAATGCGCTGACCGATTCTGGCGTCTATGCAAAGGATGAGTTATTTGCAACGCTTGACCCTACAACTCGCTCTATCGATTTGGCTGAAGGACGCAAGATCACTATTACCGATACGGTTGGCTTTATTCAAAAGCTGCCCACTGGCCTTATCGAGAGCTTTAAGTCCACTCTTGCCGAGGTGAACGAAGCTGACTTGGTACTTGAGGTTGTTGACGCCAGCGATTCCAATTGGGAGAAGAAGCGGGATGCCGTTAACGAGATCCTCGATCAGATAGGGGCGAAGGAAATTCGTCGAGTGCTTGTATTTAACAAGTGCGATTTGCTTGTGCCTGATGATCTCTCGAGTCTTTGTGTCTGTCATCCTGATGCCGTATTCGTTTCTGCTAAAGAGGAAACAGGCTTGGCAGGGCTCCTCCATAGGATTGCGGAGGAGGCGAGCGCTGGAGATACGACCCTTACGGCGCTCATTCCTTATGAAAAGGGCATCCTCATGAAGATGGTTCACGAGCGCTGCCAGATTATTCGTGAGCAATATCAAGGCGGGGGCTTGCTTGTCACGGCCAGAGTCTCCGCTCGTATGGCTGCGACACTCGCGCCTTATCAGGTGGGGGATTCTGATTCCAGTTAGTAGCGTGTAGCTTTACCTGAAGATCAAGGTAAGAAGCGCTAGAACGATTGGCTGATGAACCACGTAGATCTCCAGAGCGTGTCTGCCTATCCACTCAAGGGGAGTGCACTTTAGCTTATTTAAGATGCTGGGGACTCCATGAAGCTTCGTGATTAAGCCGAGCGTTGAACCTACGAGGAACAGAAACGAGTAGGGGATAGGCGGGTAGTAATCACCCGAAACAAATGATGGTCCTGGAAACCCTAGCCAGTTCAGCGCTTCTGTTGTATAGAGACCCGATGGTAGCGCAATGTAGGGCCCACGAAAGATGCCTAGTCCAAGCCTGCCTTGCGGCACGTCTAGGGTTAGCAAAAACGCTATGAATAGCGTTGCCGCCACAATTGCGAGTCGTTTTGATTTTGCATTATTTTTCGCTCTCGAGACACGATCGTCAAGTTCGGTCGTGCGCGCATCTCGATTATCGTGAAAGAGTATTTCAAGTGCCCAGACCAGAAGTGAGCTGAAACCCATGCAGTAAATGATCCCGTAGCTAATAGGTGTGTCCACAGCAATCAATGTCGTCGCAATCCAGATGGCAGTCGCGACGAATAGGTATTTTAGCGCCCGCTTTAGGTTGTTTCTCGAGTAGCTACACATGATTCCCGCGATGAGCAGGAAGCACCACGAGATGGAGGCCCGCCAAACGTCCTGCACCGGGCCCCTAAACCAGCCTAAACGAACATCCCAGATATTAACGATGTCATAGCATGCGTGAAACGCGACCATCGATACGACGGAAATGCCTCGCAGGAAATCATATCCGCGCACCCTTTGTCTTGAACCCATATGAGGACCTACATGGAACGGAAAAGTCCAGTGACACGACCGAGAATCGTTGGATTCGTTACGTAGATGGGTTCCATCGTGTCATTCTCGGGCTGGAGGCGAATGCGACCCTTTTCCCTGTAGAAGGTCTTAACGGTTGCGGAATCTTCAATGAGGGCGACGACTATCTCTCCGTTATGGGCGTCATGCTGTTCTCGAACAACGATATAGTCCCCGTCAAAAATGCCGGCATTAATCATCGACTCACCGCGGACGCGAAGAATGAAGGAACTTGAGTCGCCCACAACGTTCGTTGGCAGGGTCATGACTTCCTCAACGTTCTGTTCGGCGAGAATGGGTATGCCAGCAGCTACGCGACCAACGAGCGGGAGAGTCACCGTATTTGTGTTAACGTCCTGCTTTACCTCTGCAAGCTTTGGGTTTTGTTTTGTTCGCGCATTGACATCTTCGCAGATTTCTATCGTGCGTGGCTTATTTGGATCCCTTTTGATGTAACCGGCTTCTTCAAGCTTGTGGAGATGAGAGTGGACGGTCGAAGGCGAGGACAGGCCAATAGCTGAGCCTATCTCTCGAACGGAAGGGGGATAGCCGTGTGCCGCGGTAAAGGCGCAAATGAAATCGAACGCCTGCTGCTGACGTTTGGTGATTTTTTCTTTGGGCATGTCTCCTCCTCTGTTTTGAGCAATCATACACCCGTTCGCTTTGACATTCAAACAAATGTTCTAATTTCTACTTGACACGAACAAGCGTACGAGTATTCTACTTATAGAACAGATGTTCAGGTATGAATTAATGTCCATAAGATGAAGTTAGATAGTTGCTGTAAGAATTGCTTATTGGGGAGGACTTAAGATCATGACGAACGATATGTACTTTATGTCCGGCACATCTGCCCTTAAGCCACAGGCTGTCGCTAACTTCACGGTCATTCGTGGTGGCAAATCTGCCGCTGTGTCTGCTCCAGAGAATATGAGGCCCATTGTCGCTTCTTTGAATGCACCGGCACTCGGCGCTCGCGAAGAGCTCGGCGGCATGCTTGCATTTATCGTTACCTCCATCGTTGTTCTTGCCTTCTGGGCACTTACTCGAGGCGTCTTTTAGCTCAGATAATGGCTGCTTATGGTATCTTTCCTTGAGAATGTATTATCGAGGGGAGTATCATGCGCTGTCCAAAGTGTGGCTGCGAGGAGTCAAAGGTCGTCGATTCCCGTCCTGCGGAGAGTAACGATTCGATCCGGCGTCGCCGCGAATGCATACGATGCGGATTCAGGTTTACGACGTATGAACGCCGCGAGGAATTGCCACTCGTTGTTTTAAAGCACTCTGGTACCAAAGAGCCTTTTGACCGCGAGAAGATCATGCGCGGCCTTGTAAGGGCGACGGTCAAGCGCGATATTCCTGTCGATGTTTTGGACTCTATCATCGTTGATATTGAATCCGACCTCCGTGATCATGGCATTTCTGAGGTTGAATCTAGCGCCCTTGGCGAGATGGTTTTGAAGCGCCTCGCCGACATTGATAAAGTCGCGTACGTTCGCTTCGCTTCTGTTTATCGCGACTTCAAAGATATCGATGAGTTTTCTGCCGAACTGAGGAGACTGTCTAATGAACAATAACGAGATCGTTCTTCCAATCAAAAGGCTAGATGCGTCCGTAGAGCTTCCCGCCTATGCCTATCAAGGTGACGCTGGTCTCGATCTTCGCTCTTCTGAGGACGTGAGCCTTGCGCCCTTCGAGCGAAGGCTCGTTCCTACGGGTCTTGCGATTGCGATTCCGGAAGGTTATGCCGGTTTTGTTCAGCCTAGGAGTGGACTTGCCTTGCGTGAGGGCCTTTCCATGGCTAATACGCCAGGTCTTATTGACTCGCATTACCGTGGGGAGCTTAAGGTCTGCGCCATTAACCTTGATCCCGAGAAGACGATTCATATCGAGCGTGGTGAAAGAATCGCTCAACTGGTTATCCAAAGAGTTCCTACCGTCACTCTATCCGAGGTTGAGGAACTTGATGAGACCGACAGGGGGGCTGGCGGTTTCGGTTCAAGCGGCATCGGGTAGATATAACTCGACCTTTTCCTTCCTTGAGGAGCTGACTGTCCATGATCTCCACTGAAAGCCATGACCTTGCCATAGTCGGCGGAGGCCCAGCTGGCCTCGCTTGCGCCCTTTACGCCACACGTTATGGCATTGATGCCTTAACTGTCGAGAGAGGCGCTTTTGGTGGCCAGATTTCTACCACGCCCGAAGTCGATAACTATCCTGGGTTGCCTGAAATTGCTGGTCGTGACCTAGGTGAACAGCTTTATGAGCATGCTAAATCGCTCGGGGCTTCGATTCTTCAGGATGATGTCACGAACCTATCGAAAACATCCGATGGTTTTGAACTTGAGTGCTACGGCATGACCCTTAAGACAAAGGCCGTTGTTTATACCGCAGGTGCTCAGCCACGTATGGCTGGCTTTGCTGGTGAGGATTCGTTCCGCGGAAGGGGCGTATCCTATTGCGCCACATGTGATGGCATGTTTTATCGTGGCAAGGACATTTATGTAGTTGGTGGTGGCAACACGGCATGCGAAGAGGCGCTCTACCTTTCTAAGTTAGGCAAGCAAGTCACGATGATCGTCCGCAAGGACCGGATGCGTGCCGCCCAGAGCCTGCAAGACAAGATTTCGAACACGAACTCTATTTCAGTTAGGTACCAAACTAAAATAGAGTCGATTGAAGGAGAAATGCTTCCTGGAAAGATTACACTCAGAAGCTTAGTGAATGATGAGGTTGAGACCATAGAATGTGATCCCGGCTCATTTGGCATCTTTGTAGCGGTTGGACACGATGCAGACACTGCTTTGGTTGCTGGTCTTGTTGATTTGGCCGCTGACGGTTCGATCATAACGGATGATTCCATGGCTACGAAGACGCCGGGGCTATTCTGTGCTGGCGATGTCCGAGAAAAACCGCTTAGGCAGGTGGTGACTGCGGTGTCAGACGGCGCTGTCGCTGCGCAATCTGCAATGCGCTATCTGGACAGCATCTAATTCAAGCCTTCGTTCACTCATTGATTCATTTCCTCGGTGGCGCCCGTGTCTCTCATTAATAATCTCCGGGCGCTACTATCAGTTTATGAGTGCTTGTCACGTCGAATACAAGCTGTCGCTGTCTTTTCGAGTAAAAGACTCCTAACTCCCCTTTCCGCATTCTTATATCAAATATCGATAATATATCTTATGTAAACTAGCTGCTATCTAGATAATGCCTTTCAAGAAACCGGCTACTAATCAGGCATTGCGAGTCATGAATGATGTCTCAAGAAAGCTGTTCATCCCAAGCGAAAAGGAGCCGTGATGTTGCATCGCGGCTCCCAATTTCATGACTCGTGGTTTATGTCTGAACTGCACTTCTGGCCTTAGGCTCTTTCCTTTGGCACGAAGGTCCCATGACAAAGCATCCGAACCGTCGACTCGGATTCGTCGCCCTCCTCCTCGTCCATAAGAACGAGAATTCGGTCGCCCTCCTCAAGAACCAGAGGGCCATTGGGCATTAGCTCACGGCCGTGACGGCGAACGGAAATGACAAGTGCGTGTTCAGGCCAAGGTATCTCTGAGATCGCCTTATTGGCTGCGTTGCAGCTCGCTTCAACAACGTAGCTATGAATTTGCCTGCCGTGTCCACCCCAATGTTCGTGAGTTTCATCTGTGCTTGTCCCGAGGAATCTAGCAAGAAGATGCTCGTAGTAGGCATCGACCTGAAGCAGATTGGCGGTTACGTAGGCAAAGACGCTCACGATGGATAGCGAAAGGAGCGCGTCGAGGCTTCCAGTTAGCTCGAATGCGAGAACGACTCCAGTGACGGGCGCCCTGACGACACCGGCAAATAGGCTGGCAATTCCGAGAACCATGAAGTTCATGACCAGGTTTTGATGCATCCCAAATAGGTGGGTCGCCACATTCCCGAATATTGCGCCGACAAGGGCGCCCATAACCACCAACGGGAACAACGTGCCACCAGGCGTGCCTGCTCCAAAGCAGACTCCGGTAAAGAGGTACTTCCCGAGCAGAATTAGCAAAAGGGCAGCAAGCGTTAGTCCCTGGGGCCGCATAAGTAGCTCGAGAATCGCATCTCCACCGCACATGAGCTCTGGGGCCGCGATGGCAACTATACCGGCAAGCATGAACGGAATGATATAGCGAAGAGGATTCGGCAGCTTGATGTGTGACATGGCGTCCTGAATGGCGAACATGCCTAGGTTATGCAGTGCCCCGATAGCTCCAATCATAATCCCGAAGACGATGAGAAGCGCATATGCCTCGTGGGGGATATTCTCGATGAGAGTGAAGCTTATGACCGGAGAAAGGCCAAGCACCTGAGAGACTACGTAGTCGCTCATGACTGCGCTCATCATGACCGAGATGATGAGCGGGGCATTGAACGTCTTGTGAATCTCCTCAAGAGCAAACATGACGCCGGTAAGGGGTGCATGGAATGCAGCGGCCATGCCCGCACCTGCCCCGCAAGTAACGAGCAGCCGTTCCTCTCCCCTTCCACGCTTGAAGGCTTTGGATACGGCCTTGCCCGCCATGCCGCCCAGTTGCACCGAGGGACCCTCTCTACCCAGGGACAGGCCAGCGAATGCTCCTACGGTTCCCTCGAGGAATTTCGCGAAAATGACGCGATGCCAGGGCGCGCTCAGCTTGCCCATTACCTCGGCATCAACCTGAGGAATGCCAGAACCCGAGGTAGCCGGCTCGAAACGTACGAGCGCGGCTACAACGAGAGCCATAATCGCAAGAGCGGCAAACCATCCAATAACGAGAAGAGGGCTAGAGGAAATGTGGCCGGAAAGGGACCTCATTGTCTTTTCAGCCCAGGTGAGCGAAAGTCGGTAGAGAGTGATGATTGATCCTCCGAGAAGGCCAACGAGAGCGCCTTCCCATACGAGGCTGACTTGGAATCGTTTTGACAAACGTCTGTGAATGGGGTCTTTGGTTTCACTAGCCACGAATGTGATGCTCCTACTTGACCTTAACGAGCGAGAAGATCTCGCGATTGAATTCTTTGGCAAGGGCTTCGCGCGGATTGAGGAAAGCAAGCTCAAGGATGAACGCAAAGCCAATGACCGTGGCGCCTGTCTGTTCGGCGAGGCGTGCTGTGGCAAGGGCGGTGCCCGCGGTAGCGATAAGGTCATCGATCACGAGGACCTTATCGTCGGGAGTCATGGAGTCGGTGTGAATCTGCAACTCGTCAGTTCCGTATTCAAGGGCGTAGCTCTCCGTATAAACCTCGCGAGGAAGTTTGCCGGGCTTGCGAGCCGGGACGAATCCAGCGCCGAGGCGATAGGCAACCGGCGCGCCGATGAGGAAACCGCGGGCCTCAGATCCAATGACCTTGGTGATCCCCTTGCCAAGGAAGTGATCTGAGATTGCATCAACACAGGCCGCAAGTCCCTGCGCGTTAGAGATGAGCGGGGTTACGTCCTTGAAGATGACCCCAGGCTCCGGATAGTCAGGAATGTCGACGATGAGATTCTCGTACGGGAAGCGTGCCTCGTTATCTTCGCTCACGATGTCTCCTTGTGTGAATTCGCGAATAATACAGCGGGCAATAATTGCCCGGCATTAACCTAATCGTCAATCAACTCTCTGCGCATGATCGAACCTCGTACGACACCCGTTAGCGTAAGCATTCGGTCAAGAGCAACCTCTCGTCGAAGTCTTCGCTCGTTCGGAGTTTCGCCCTGATGGCGAGAGAGTGACGCCAGCGCCTGCTCGAACATGGGTATCTCGCGATTCGCGGCCGCAAGATACTGACGGAGGTTTTTCGGCTCAATGCCAAAGCGTGTGAGTTCGTTGCAGGCCCGAATGAGGCGAAGGTCGCTCCCTCGAACAAGGTCTCTACCGGCAGGCGATTTTACAAGCTTGATGATCGAACAATCCGCAAGCTTGCGAACGAGAGAAATGGGAACGCCCGTAACCTCCGGAATTCTATCAATGGGGTGCAGCTCGCGCTCTGCCTCTGGGCTTACAGAAAGCGTAGGATCCACGGGGTCTGAAGTGGCCTCGCAGCAGTCTTCAGGCGTGGAATCCGTACCCCCCTTTTTGCCGTCAAGCTCATCTTTGATAACGCTGAGAGGCAAAAAGCGGCTCTTCTGAAGATAGAGGATCGTCTCGAGACGCTGGATGTCACGCGCGGAATAGAGACGATAGCCCCCTGGCGTTCTTGATGGCGTCAGAAGGCCCTCGTCCTCGAGGTAGCGAACTTTTGAAACGGAAAGATCGGGGTATTGCTCCTGAAGCTTGGAGACGACCTTCCCTATGGTGAGATAGCCGGCGTCGGCCATCTGGCTACTCGCCCGTAGCGATCTTCGGGGCGCGCACGGTGTGATACACCATGCGGAAGGTGCCTACCTGGATAGTTGAGCCGTCAGCAAGCGCGGAGCTGTTGACAATGGCGCCATCGACCCACGTACCGTTGAGAGAGCCAAGGTCTACGACGGTGGCAACATTCCCAGAAATCGAAATCTTCGCGTGGTGGCGGGAAACGGTCATGTCGTTTAGGAAAACGTCACTCGACGGATCGCGACCAATGGTGATCTCCGGGGTTGCCAGCTCGAAGGTCTGGCCGGTCTGGGGACCCTTGAGGATGGTGAGCGTTGGGTTGCTGGGGCGCACGCCGCCCATGAGGTCCGGAACGGTGGCGTCTGAGGACGGCATGCAGAAGATGGCAGTAGCGTCTGTCTCAGGCTTATTAATGTTGTTCTGCATGGTATCTCCCTCGAATTGTTGTTAATCCATTGTACCCCTACCGGCAGGCGATGGCCTCAATCGAGACCTTTGCGCCAAGGGGCAACGCCGCGACCTGAAAGACCGAGCATGCTGGCCTTGGCCTTTCGAAGCGCTTCTCGCAAACGGAGTAGACCGTATCGAGGTCGTCGATACTCGCGAGCTGAATAGTGACTTTTGACACTTCGGACAAAGTGAGGTCGAGCTGGGCCAAGACGGCGGCAACGTTGTCGATGCAGCGCTCCGTCTGACATTCAACTGAATCGCCGGTGTGGCATTCGCCATCCTTGTCGACAGGCAGCTGCGAAGACACGAAGACGTATCTTGCCGCGCTTGTGCCTTGGGAGAAGGGACCCTGCGTCCTCGGGGCGGAATCGCACGTAATCGAGTACATGAGGACCTCCTAGGCAGCTTGAGTTACGGATAGCCAAGGGAAAATCGTGTCTTTAAGTCCAAATCCGCTTGCGGTACGGCAAAGCTGGTTGCGTGCAGAGTATGAGCACGTTGACACGATATGCTCGCCTTGTGTCCATTGGCGCACCTCGACTGTATCCCCTGGGACAAAGAGACGATCCCGTGGAACGATGCTCCTGCAAGAGATGTCTCCCCCGTCAGGCCGGGAGAGCCCAGTTGCAAACGAATCAGGAGAAACGACGCAAGAGAAGGCGAAGTTATAGGCAAATGTGCGGCTCCCCTCACGAAGGCGGGGGTTGGCGTAAGAATGCGCGTCATACGTGCCAAATGCCCAGTCAAGAAGAGAAGCGGTATCAGCGAAGCGACCCTCCTTCGTCTTGCATCCCAGCACGCTCGTGTAGAGCGTCACTCCGTTTCTTCTGGCGCAACCAAGAAAGCTGGTGACGTAGTTACCGGTTCCCGTCTTAATGCCGAGAAGGCCGGGATAACTAGAGAGTAGGGTGTCAACCGTTGGCAGTGTAACGTTGTTTCCGCCAATTGGGACCGTAACCTCAGTCTGGCGCACCGTGTCAGCGATGAAGGGATGCTTCGTCATGGCATAGCGTGCGAGGATTGTGAGGTCGTGTACGGTCGAGTGGTGACCATCAGCATCGAGGCCGTGGGAGTTCTCGAAGTGGGTGCTGTTCATCCCCAGCTCTGCTGCCTTGTCGTTCATCATCTGGACGAAGGCTTGCTCTGAGCCTGCAACGGCGACGGCAACCTCGTACGCGCCGTCGTTTGCCGAGTACACGAGCGCGGCACGAAGAAGGTCGCGAAGCGTCGAGGTGTCGCCAGCCTGATATCCGGCGACCATTGCGTTTTCGTCGAGTGATGGCGTGGATAGGGTGCAAACGGTATCGAGAGAGACTCCGCTTTCGAGGGCGACGACGGCGGTCATCACTTTCGTGACGCTAGCCATATTGATTTCCTCGTCAGGGTTCTTCTCGTAGAGGACGTCGCCTTGCGCGTCGACCACCATGGCTGCCTCGGCCTCGGACGGGTTTGGCTCGGACTCAACTGCTATTGCTTTGGTTGGAGCGTTGATAAACGCCAGCACGACGGCGAGGGTTACCCCACAAATGGTGAGCTTTCTAGAGCGCTTGACCGTTATAGACCACACTTTTTACGCCTCTTCGATTCGCGGACGATAGCTACGCCTTCTGCCGTATAGACATACGCCGTAAGCAAGGAGAAGATGCATCCACCATATACGAAGAGGAGGCCAATTGAGCCGCCAACGTCATTTAGGCCGGGAAGCCAAGAGACAGATACGAGGTCGAGTCCGTCGATAACGGGAACTCCGACGAGAAGGAACGAGAATCCCGTCATAAGGAGCGCGGTTGCGATCTTGCCTACGTACACAACGTCGATTGGACGCTCGTGGAACCTTGCGACGATGCGTGATCCTATGGCAAGGTAAACATCCCTACCGATAATGAGGACGGCCACCCAAGCGGGAAGCTCGCCGGTAATGACAAGGCCGAGAACTCCGGTAAAGAGCAGTAATCTGTCGCAAACTGGGTCAAGGAGTTTCCCAAACCAGCTTACGGTCTGCGTACGGCGGGCAATTTGTCCATCCATCCAATCGGTGCAAGCCGCAACGATGTAGATGATGATCGAAGCGACGCGATTGATTCTCAGGCTGAACATGACGAGAAATACAATCGTCAGAACCATGCGCGATAGAGTTACACCGTTAGCAACGGTAAGAATCTTGTTTGAAGGGTTATCCGAACTGCCCATCGGAGCTTCTATATCAGTTTCAAACCCACGACTAACCTTGTACTCGAGCCAATCTTTGAACTTCAAATCTTACTCCCCCGATACAAGCTCCATGGAATACGGCGCAAACTTAGTCGATGATACCCCATCGCTTTACCGTCCTATCAGGATCAGGCTTCCCTTTCGGAAACGTGACGGAATTGTTAGCCGAGACCTCTCCTTCTGCCCAAGTTGGCAGGCTGGATTCGTGAAGCTTTGAGTGTATGGGTCCGTTTTGGATGTATGCGATGTCCCATCTGTCCCATGCGGCGGATGGGGCAACGCTTCTCGCGCGGTTGATGCTCATTGTGGAGGAATTGTGAATCGTACTGATGCCCAAAAGAAAAAGGCCGACGGGAGACCCCCGCCGACCTCGGCTTTTCTGGTCGGGTGGACTGGATTCGAACCAGCGACCCCTTGACCCCCAGTCAAGTGCGCTACCAAACTGCGCCACCACCCGTTGCTGCTCAACCGCAACAGAAAAAAGATTAACATCCGAGCGGATAACGCGCAAGGACTAATTTCAAGAAAAATGAAATGTGTTTGCGCGCATCTCTTCGCTACGCATAAAAGCCCAGGTTACCCCTCAAGAACTTCGCTAAGTTCAAGCCATTCCATTTCGAGTGTATCGAGGGCCTCGCGAGCGTCGTTGACATTCGATTGAGCTTTCTCGAGAGCGAGATAATCCGTCGGGTCAACCTCCCCCATTGCGTGCTCGAGATCATCGATCCGTGTGCGTTGCGTTTGCATCTTGCGTTCGACGCTCGAAAGCTGCTTCTTAAGTTTCCACTCTTCTGAGCTCGAAAGGCCACTTGTCGATTTTGCAGGGGCGGCCGCTGTGCTATTGCTGCCCCCAGACGTGGATATGGGAGCCTTGGGCGCAGGACCATGACCAGAAACATCTCCGGAGCCATGGCGTTCTCCGATCAGCGAGAGATACTCGTCAACCCCGCCCGGACAATGCCTCAGCTTCCCATTTATGAGGGCAAACTGATCGTCGGTCACGCGTTCCATGAGGTAGCGATCGTGGGTGACAAGCAAGAGCGTTCCTGGCCACGTGTCGAGCAGGTCCTCCATGACGGCGAGCATGTCGGTGTCGAGGTCGTTACCCGGCTCGTCGAGAATGAGAACGTTGGGCTCATCGAGCAGCACGCACATGAGCGCCAGCCTGCGCGCTTGGCCACCAGAGAGGTCCGCAATTGGTGTGTCTAGCTCACGCTTGTCGAAGCCGAGGCTCTCGAGGAGCTTGGTGGGCGTGTACTCCTTGCCGCTAATCACGTACGTGCGCTTATACGTGCCGAGAAGCTCTCGCACGCGCCAATCGAGCTTGTCGGCGAGCATGTCAATGTGCTGGGAGAGAATGCCGAGCTTGACGGACTTGCCCATTTTGGCGCGACCACTCGTGGGGGCAATCTTGCCGTCAAGCAGGCGAAGGAGCGTGGTCTTGCCGGCGCCGTTCTCGCCGAGGATTCCGTATCGGTCTCCGGGGCCAATGAGCCAGTCGACGTGATCGATGACTCGCCTGCCTTCATAGTCTACGCAAGCCTGCTTGAGCTCGAATACCTGCTTTCCGAGTCTGCTTACAGCAAGGCGCTTGAGTTCGAGGGGGTTTCGCAGAGGCGGCTCGTCTGCGATGAGCGCTCGCGCCGCCTCGATCCTGAACTTTGGTTTGCTTGAGCGAGCCTGGGCGCCACGAGAAAGCCAGGCAAGCTCCTTGCGAAGGATATTCTGCCTGCGCTCTTCGGTTGCGGCCGCCTGACGGGCGCGCTCCGCTCGTTGTTGGATATAAGCAGAGTATCCGCCCTCGAAAGGCTCGACCACGCCGTCGTGGACCTCCCACATGCTCTCGCACACCTCGTCGAGGAACCATCTGTCATGGGTGATTACGAGAAGTGCTCCTACACCGCTTTGCCAGCGGCGCCGCAAGTGGCTAGCGAGCCAGGTGATGGCTCCCATGTCGAGATGGTTCGTAGGCTCGTCGAGAAGAAGGACGTCATAGGAGCCAATGAGGAGCCTCGTGAGGTCAACGCGCCTTCTCTGACCGCCGGAGAGCGTCCCAACCTTGGCGTTCCAGTCGACGTCGCCAATAAGCTCAGCAATGATGCGCCTTGTCTCGGCATTGGAAGCCCATTCATATTCCGGCACGTCACCTACCACCTCGTGCGAGACGGGCATGTCGTCGTCGAGGTTGTCAGATTGGCCGAGCATGCCGACAGTAATGCCTCCACGCCAGGTGACGTTACCGTCCTCCGGCTCGAAAACGTGGCCTATCAGTTGCAGGAGCGTCGACTTTCCGTCGCCGTTTTTGCCGACGATCCCGATGCGGTCTCCCTCGTTCACGCCGATTGTGACGTCGTTGAGGACGCGCTTGCCGGGCCACTCGTGCTCGACGTGTTCACAGCCTATGAGAATTCCCACGTGGGTCTTGCCTTTCCTAGCAGTCTCTTTCAGACGAAAGCTCGTCCATGACCATCTGCGTCTCGGCTCCGTCCGCTAGCCTTCTCAGGGCATGAATCTCCGCAGCGTAGCCGCCGAGCTCGTTAGGAGTTTCGAGAATCATGGGAAGACAACGAGTCCTCGGATTGGTAACGATACCGGCGAAGCACTCGAGCCCAAGGTGTCCTAGGCCGAGACGCTCGTGCCTATCCTTATGAGACCCGAGAGGATTCTTGGAGTCATTGAGGTGGAGCGCACGAAGCCTGTTGATTCCCAGCACGCGATCGAACTCGTCCAAGACGGCATCAAGGTCGCCAGAGACGTCATAGCCACCATCGCTCACGTGGCATGTGTCGAGGCACACACCGACAAGCTCGTCATGGTCGATGCGATCTATGATTCGCGCCAGTTCCTCGAAGGTCTTTCCGACCTCGGTCCCTTTGCCAGCCATGGTCTCAAGAAGGACGGTCGTGCGTTGCCCGGGTACGAGGGAAGAGTTGAGCCCCTCTGCGATGAGGGCAATGCCCTCCTCGACTCCTTGGCCAACGTGCGATCCGGGGTGGAAGTTGTAGAAATTGCCCTGAAGCAATTCCATCCGCTCGAGATCCTGCCTCATAGCCGTGCGGGCAAATTCCCTTACGTCCGGTTTGGCGGAACAGAGATTTAAGGTATAAGGCGCGTGCGCGACGAGGGCGCCGATGCCGGATTCTCGAGCTATGACCGAAAACCTCCGGAGATCTTCCGGGTCCGGTTCTTTCGAAGAGCCTCCGCGAGGGTTTCTCGTAAAGTAGGCAAAGGTGTTGGCGTCTATTGAAGCGGCCCGCTTTGCCATCGCTTCAAACCCGCCCGAGGTGGAGAGATGGCAACCGAGCGTTAACACGTGCTGTCCTGCTCTTCCTCACGCGCGTTGTTGTTTCCAACGGGGAGAACGATTGTGGCGTCAGCGACGGGAACCTCAGGCTCAAGCATGTGGGCAAGCTCGCTTACGATGACGTTGGCGACTTCGGCCTTGGACATGCAAGGATACTCGGTTTCCGAATGAACGCCGACGAGTGTCACACTGTCAGTGTCAGAGCCAAAGGTGGAGTCCGCTCTCGTGACGTCGTTCGCGACAATAAGGTCGCAGCCCTTGCACGCGAGCTTCTTCTTGGCATTGTCAATGACGTCGTTCGTCTCGGCGGCAAAGCCGATGACGATGCGATCGCCCCTGTCCTTCGATATGGTCGCGAGGATATCGGGGTTCTCGACGAGTTCGATCGAGCTGAGGTCTTCCTTGCCCTTCTTGAGCTTGTGGTCCGCTTGGACGGCAGGGCGATAGTCTGCCACTGCCGCGGCGAGGATTGCGGCGTCAGCCGTGGCGAATGCGTCGACGGTAGCATCGAGCATTTCTTGTGCGCTCGTGACGTGAACCACCGCAACCCCAGTGGGTGCAGGAAGCGCGACGGGACCGGAGACGAGCGTGACGCGTGCGCCGTGGGCGGCCGCTGCCTCGGCGACCGCATAGCCCATCTTGCCAGAAGAAGCGTTCGATAGGTAACGGACCGGATCGATTGCCTCATGCGTGGGGCCAGCGGTGATGACGACGTGCTTTCCCGCGAGATCAGACGAGGCGCGAAGCCTAGCAAGCGTTGCGGAGACGATCTGGTCGACCTCTGCGAGTTTGCCGGAACCGGTGTCACCGCAGGCAAGCCTGCCGGTCGCGGGCCCAACCAGGAAGACACCGCGGGACTCAAGGGTCTCGGCGTTCTGCTGGGTGGCGGGGTTCTCCCACATGTGGACATTCATGGCGGGAGCCACGATCATTGGGCAGGAACAAGCCAGAAGCGCAGTCGAAACCAAGTCATCGGCGATGCCATAGGCCATCTTCGCCATGATGTTGGCGGTTGCCGGGGCGACGAGGGCGATATCCGCCCACTCTGCCAGCTCGATGTGCGGAATGGGAGAGGAACTCTCGAATACGTCGAGATAAACCTCGTGACCGGTGAGGGCTTCGAATGTCTTGGGGCCAACGAGTTCCGTGGCCGCCTCAGTCATTGCGACGCGGACGTCGCAGCCGTTCTTCTGCAGCCCACGCAGAATTTCGCAGGCTTTATATGAGGCGATGCCTCCGGTCACGAATAGGGCCACCCTACGAGAGCGGGAACTCTTTCCCTCAGTCATGATTGATCCTCCTTGGAGATGACGAGCATGCGCTTGCAATAGGGGCATGTCGTAACCTCGGCGTTCGAACGACGGATGTCCGTATATGAGCTCGGCTGTAGTGCAACGCGACAGACCGAGGGACGATTGCCAACGAGGGTCTCGACGGCGATTCCGCCGAAACGCTTGCAGGCCGTGTCATAAGCGGCAAGATTCTGGGCGCTGATCTGAGCGACAACTCCCTCGCGCTCCTTGGCGAGCTCGGAAACGTGGACTCGAATGGACTCCACGTCCGCCTTGAACGAATCCGTCTGGGCCTTCTCCTCGGCCTCGAGCTTGGCTACGAGATCGCGGGCGTTTTTCTCCGCGCGCTCGACGGTTTCGAGCTGGCCTACGAGAGCATTGGAGTCGAACTCAGCCTTTTCGATGCGCTTTGCGAGGGTCGCGAGGGCGGCCTCGAAATTCTGAGCATCACGATAGGTGCCGTTGGAAACGCTCTCCTGAATCTCGGTTACCTTGTCTGCGTAATAGGCCTTATCCTCCTCGAGATCCTGAAGTTCGATCTCGATGTCCTTACGCTGGCCGATGATCTTCGTGAGCTCGCCCATGACCTTCTTGACCGCGGCCCTTGCGGCCTCGACCTTTGCCCTCTGGGGAAGATCCTGGGCTACCTTCTTCGACCTCATGAGCTCGAGGTCGATCTCCTGGAGCCTCAGCAGCGCGGTTGCCTCTGACATAGTTCTCACTCTCCCGTGCCACACGCATGCCAGCGCAGGCCCTCGTCTAAGGTGATTATTCGCGTGTCAGGCGCTCCGAGAGACAGCGTCTTTGCAAGAAGGCCTGCAAAGGGAAGCTCGGAAGCGTCATGACCCAAAAGTATAGCGGCAACTCCTGCTTCGGAGAGCTCAAGGAGGCGATGATATCCAGCCTCCCCGGCAATCACGCAACTCAAACTCTTCTGGATGGCATCGTGGCCGAGTGAGCCGAGCGATCCTGAGCAGAAGGCGACTCTATCTTGAGGCGTGCTGCGGTCTCCCCAGACGACGGGCGTGCAAGCGAATGCCCTGCAGACGCGATCGGCGAGCTCGGATAGCGTAAGGGATGAGGCGTCAAGCAAGGCTCCAAAGCCATCGGGCTCTTGCAGACGACCGATGCGGCCTAGCGACAGTTTGTTGGCGATAAGGTCGAGCGCGTCTTCGGAACGGTCAAGGTTGGTGTGCATGGCGATAAGTGACACGCCGAGTCTTGCCGCCTCATAGACCGACGCCCCGCCAATAGAGCTCGTGCCAGCGTCTGGCGTAATGGGAAAGGGAGGATCGAGAAACGCCGGATGATGGGTGACGAGGACGTTCGCGCCAGACTCCTTCGCGAGCCTGATGTTGGTGGGAGTCGGGTCGAGCGCGCACGCGATTGCCTCAACACTGGCGTTTGGGGAGCCAACAGATAGACCAGGCTTGTCCCATGGCTCAGCGAGAGCTGCGTCATACTGCGAGAAAAGCAGACTGACGATATCGCTGACGAGCATGTTTCCTCCTCGTAGAAACAAAGACGGGGCCGCACAGGCCCCGTCGGGTATCGACTTACCCCTTGCGAGCGATCTTTAGCAGGGCGTCACAGAACGCATCGAGATCTTCCTCGCTCACACGCTCGTCGAAGCTGATGCGAAGCGCGCCAAGGGCCTGATCTCTTGGAACGCCCATGGCGGAGAGGACGTGACTCGGATCGAGAGAGTCAGACGAGCAGGCTGAGCCCGCGGAAACCTCGAATCCAAGGTCATCAAGCTTGAGAATGAGGGTCTCTGATTCCATTCCGGGGACCATGACGCTAATCATTCCGGGCATACGTGTGTCATCAACGAAGGCCTGGGTTGTCGGTAGGATGCCGGTTCCCTCGGCGCAGAGGCGTGAGTAGACCTTGTTCGCCATCGCGGCGACCTTGGGCCTTACGGTGGTCAGGTCGCGCATGACGACGCGGCAGGCCGCGGCGAAGGCGATTGCGCCGGCGACGTCCTGGGTTCCGGGGCGCTTACCGCCCTCCTGGCCGCCACCGAGGCTCTGCGCCTCGAAGGGACACCTTGTACGAATCGCGAGCGCGCCGACGCCAAGCGGACCACCGATCTTGTGGGCTGCGACAGAAATGGCGTCGGCCTTGGCGGCGTCAAGGGGAATGCGGCCGAAGGCCTGGACGGCGTCAACGTGGATGACCGCGGCGCCGGCGTGGGCAACCTCGACGAGCTTCGCCGTTGGCTGTATGACGCCCGTCTCGTTGTTGGCCGCCATGACGCTCACGAAGGCACAGTTTTCCCCCATGACGCGAGCGAGCTCGTCAGGCTGAATGACGCCATTGCGGTCGGGGCTAACAAGCTCGACTTCGAACCCGCGGGACCTCAGCAGCGTTGCTACGTCAAGAACGGAGTCATGCTCGATGGCGGAGAGAATGACCCTCTTCCTCTTGTTTGAGCTCTTGCGCCGAGCGCCCTCCGCCATGCCAAGCACTGCAAGGTTGTTGGACTCCGTACCACCGGATGTGAACACGACCTCGCCGGGACGGAACCCGCAGCCGATGGAGGTGGCTATCGTTCTCCTGGCAACCTCGAGCTCGCGCGCCGCCTCACGGCCAAGCGAATGGAGCGAGTTGGGGTTAGCCTCCGAGCCGGGTTTCTCGTGGTAGGCAAGCCAAGCATCTTGGGCCTCCGGTCGAAGTGGGGCCGAGGCAGCATAGTCTAGATAGGTGTAGCGCTTGCTCATATGGAATTAAGCCCTCTTCGTGAGACCCTCGCGACCAGCAGCGCGAATCTCGGCGATAGCCGCGGCACGATCCGCCTTGCCGTAAACAGCGCTGCCAGCAACGAGCATGGTGGCGCCGGCGGCAACGAGATCGGCAGCATTCGCTGCACTGCAGCCACCGTCAACCTCGATGATCGGATTTACGCCGCGCTCGGCAGCGAGAGCCGCGACCTGGGCCACCTTGCGCAGGGAGCCGGGAATGAACTTCTGTCCACCGAAGCCGGGGTTAACGGACATAACAAGGACGAGGTCGAGGTCTTCGATGATGGCCTCGAGAGAGCTCGCGGGAGTAGCGGGATTGATGACCATGCCGGCCTTGGCGCCAGCATCATGGATCGCGGAGACGATGCGGTGGGCGTGAGTGGCGGCCTCGATGTGGAAGGACACGAGGTCTGCGCCAGCCTTCGCATACTCAACGGCCATTTCGTCCGGGTTGGAAATCATGAGGTGAACGTCTGCAGGGACATCGGTGCTGGCCTTGACGGCCTTCACGACATTGGTTCCAAACGTAAGGTTGGGAACGAAGTGGCCGTCCATGACATCGACGTGGACATAGTCTGCGGTGGCGATGGCCTCGAGGTCTTTCGCGAGATTCGCGATGTCGGCCGAGAGGATGGAGGGGGCGATCATTACGTCGTTGAGCATGCTATGTCCTTTCGTGATGCCATGTGTTGTGATTCATGGCGCCTAATTCTAGTTATATTTGCCCATGCCGTAAAACTCGTGAGTCAAAGGTCTTCCAACGAGCTTCTCGACAACGTCATCAATGGCTACTCCACCGTGAACGAGGCCCCAGACTGCCTCTGTGATGGGAACGTCGACTCCCATCTTGTGGGCCAGCTCACGAACGGAAATCACCGCGTTTGCACCTTCGACGACCATATGGCTCTCGCGCTCGAAGTCCTGAAGCGACATCCCACGAGAAAATGCCTCGCCGAAGCGACGGTTGCGAGAGTGTTCTGAAGTGCAAGTGGCAACAAGGTCGCCCATGCCGGCAAGTCCCATGCAGGTCATGGGGTCTCCGCCCAGTGCGTTCACGACGCGGCCGATCTCGGCGATGCCGCGCGTCATGATAACCGCGAGTGTGTTGTCTCCAAGCCCGCGGCCAGCGGCCATGCCGCAGGCGATGGCGATGACGTTCTTAACCGCTCCGCAGGTCTCCACTCCCCTGACGTCGGGAGAAACGTAGACGCGGAATTTCGGCGTTGCCACAATGTCGAGAAGCGAACGCGTCAGACTGGTGTCAACACCTGCGAGTACGGCAGCGGAGTACATGCCGAGGTGAACCTCCTCGGCATGGTTTGGGCCAGAAAGGGCACAGAAGCGCTCGGGAGAGCCGAGCTCGTCTGCGGCCACCTCGGTCATGAGCATTCCGGTTTTGGCCTCGATGCCCTTTGTGAGTGTGATCACGGGAACGTCGCGCGTCAGGAACTCCGCTAGCTCGCCGGACACTCGACGAAGATGGACGGAGGGCAGCGCGAGCACAACAACGCTTGCATCACAAACCGCCTCTCCTAGCGAGCTGGTGGCAACAACGTTTACCGGTAGCTCATAGTCCGCGATATACCGGGGGTTATGGTGCGTCCCGTTGATTGCGTCCGCACTTTTGGCGCTATGGCACCAGAGTCGCACTTCATCAACGTTCTGGGCTACGAGGCCGGCGAATGCGGTTCCCCATGAACCGGCACCTATGACCGCGGCGCGTGTGCTCATTTGGATTCTCCTACGGTGTCGTCGTCAGGTGCGGGCTTGTCGCCGCGCTTGTGGAAGGAGAACTCCTTCTCTTGCCCGTTGATGAGCTTCCTGATATTGGATCGATGGGCCCACACGACGACGAGGCCCGCAAGCTCGAGAAGAAGGTCGAGCCCGAGGTTTGGGCCATATATGAGTGCAAAGACCGGGCCCAAAATGGCGGCCACGGTTACGGAACCCGCGGATACCCTCTTCGACGCGACGGCGATAATGAAGAAGATGGCGAGTTCCATGAGGCCCACGGGCCAAGCGAAGCCGAGGAGGGTGCCCACGCCCACGGCGATGCCCTTGCCGCCATGGAAGTGAAGGAAGGGCGAGAAGATGTGGCCACAGATGGCAGCAAGGGTAACCAGGCCCTCGAGCCATGCCACATCACCATGGGGCGCTACAGAGGCGCCCCCGGTGATGAATGCGGGGAAGAACCAAAGGGCGAGACCAGTGGCAAGCGCGCCTTTTCCGGCGTCAAGAAGCAACGTAAGGACGGCAGCGCCCTTGCCAATCTCGCGAGCGACGTTCGTGGTTCCGATGTTGCCGGAGCCTACCTTCTGAATGTCAACACCCCTCGCCTTCGCGATGATCTTGCCAAACGGTATGCCGCAGACAAGAAACGTGACAACGAGATAGGCAACGAGTACAGGGTAGTTAATCGACATGAGCCAAACGTCCCTTCGAGAGCTCTTAGGCTCGCCTTAGGCGGATTGTTTCTTTCGGAACCTCAGACGAAGAGGAGTGCCTTCGAGATTGAACTGCTCGCGAAGGCGATTTTCAAGGTAGCGCTTGTAGTTATCATCGATGAGCTCAGGGAAGTTGCAGAAGAACGTAATGGCGGGCGGACGATTGCCGGTTTGGTTCGCATACTGGATGCGAAGGCGCTTCGGCCCCTTGACAATGGTGTGGCCACTCTCGCGCATCTGGGCAAGGAGGTTGTTGAGTGCGCTCGTGGGCACCTGGCCGGAGTGAGCGGAGCCCACGCGGTCAACGACGGCCCAGACCTTCTCGAGCGAACGTCCCGTGAGCGCGGATACGCGGATGACAGGAGCCCAGGGAGCAAACGTCATTCGACGAGCGACGGACTGCATGACCTCCTCGCGAGCGTGGTCATCGGTCACAAGATCCCACTTATTGAGCAGGATGATAAGGGCACATCCACGTTCGATGGCAAGGCCGGCAATCTTCTGGTCCTGCTCGGTGACGCCCTCGGAGGCATCGACGACAAGCAGACAAACCTCCGCCTCGTCGATGGCGCGGAGGCCCCTAACGAGGCTGTAGTACTCGACGTCTTCGTGAACGAGGTTGCGCTTGCGCATGCCAGCGGTGTCGACGAGGCGATAACGCTTGTCGCCACGCTCAACGATGACGTCGAGGGCGTCGCGTGTCGTGCCGGCGACGTCGCTCACGATGGAACGATTCTTACCGGCAAAGCGGTTGGTGATCGAGGACTTGCCGACGTTCGGACGGCCAATAATGGCGACACGAAGGGCGTCCTCGGGATACTCGGGCTCTTCTGCGGGCTCAGGGAGGGCTGCGACGACCTCGTCGAGAAGGTCTCCCGTACCGTGACCGTGGACGGCGGAAATGGGTCTGGGCTCACCAAGGCCGAGGGCATAGAAATCCCACATGGTCTTGTCGTCCGCAGGATTGTCGAGCTTGTTGGCTACGAGGAAGACGGGCTTGCCGGCTCGACGCAGGATGCGCGCAACCGTCTCGTCCTCTTCGGTCACGCCAGTGGTGGCGTCGACGACGAAAATGATGACGTCCGCCTCCTGGCAGGCGGCCTCCGCCTGCTCGCGGATGCGGCCGGCAAAGGCGTCATCCGAGCGACCGGTCTCGATACCGCCGGTGTCAACGAGAGTGAACTCGCGTCCGCACCAGTCTGCCTCGTGGTAGCTGCGATCTCGGGTGACGCCACGGCTTTCGTGGACGATGGCTTCCTTCTTCTGTGCAATACGGTTAACCAGCGTGGACTTGCCGACATTGGGGCGTCCGACGATGGCGACGATGGGCTTGGCCATGAGTGCTCCTTGCTCGAATGTTCAGGTGTAAAAGTCTAACATGCCCCATTCCGGCATCCTGAAGAAAAGCGGTCTGCCACGCTTTTAGCAAAGAGCCTCGATTGCCTTGACCAGGGTTTCGATATGGGCGGTGGGTGTTGAGGCGCCGGCGGTTACGCCGATCGACGAGGCCCCGTCGAACCAGCTGGCCTCGAGCTCATCCGGGGATTCGATGTGATGGGTACGCGGGCAGGCGCTTGTGCAGATCTCTGCAAGGCGCGTCGTGTTCGCGGAGTTTCTTCCGCCTATGACGACCATAACGTCCGAAGTCGACGCGAGGCGAGCAGCCGCGCCTTGGCGCTCGCTCGTAGCTTCGCAGATGGTGTTCACGACGCACACCTCCTGCACGCGCCCCATAAGCTCGCAGACGACCGCGTCGAGCATTGCCTTTGCCTGCGTAGTCTGGACCACTACGCCGACCTTCTTTGATAGGTCAACCTGATCGAGAGCGTCGACGTCAGCTACGGCCAAGGCTCCGGGGGCGTGCCCGAGGATGGCCTCAACTTCGGGATGACCGGACTCCCCTACCACGAGGACCTGATACCCCTCACGCTGGAGACGTTCTGCCGCATGATGCACTCGCTTGACGTATGGGCACGTAGCATCAACGATGTTAAGACCGTTCTCTCGAGCCTGGTGCTCAATTTCGGGAACTACACCATGCGTCCTAAGAACGAGGGTGGAGCCAGCATCATCGGGCACCTCGTTGGCAACGGTCACTCCCGAGGCCTCAAGCCCAGCAACTACCTGGGGATTATGGATGAGAGGACCAAGCGTGCGGACGGGTCCCTCGCTCTCGCTAGCCAACTTATGAACGAGATCAAGCGCCCGTTGAACTCCGTAGCATGCTCCCGCGTATTCGGCAACGGTGATGGTCGCAGACATGGAATCCTCCAAGGAGTGAATGGTTACCAAAGCTCGGGGTAATCGTTTCGAAGCTCGTCTCTGAGTGCATAGACGTCATTCATGGCGACGCGTTCCATCTCGGAGACCCTGCCCTTGCGGTCGGTGGCCTCGAGCTCGTCAAAGGAAATGGGCTTCCCGATGGCGATCTTGGGCATACGGCGGCGCGTCTTTCGGGTCTTATACGGATCCGCAGCGCCCACGACGGCACAGGGTACAACGCTGGCTCTCGCCATCTGCGCAATCATCGCAAAGCCACCGTGAAGCTCGACTGGCTGCTCATCATTCTTGACGCGGGTGCCCTCGGGATAGACGAGCACGTACTCGCCGCGCCTCAAAGCGTCGCGACACGCCTTGAGGGCCTTGAGGTCGGCAGAGCCGCGGTCAACCGGGATTCCGCCGACACGTCGGAAGAGCCATCGAGCGGGGGGAATCTTGTCGAAGTCGATCTTGTAGAGAGGTCTGACGTGAATTCCGCGGCGCCAGAGGCCGACAATGAAGACAACGGGCTCGACCATCGAGACGTGGTTCATGACGAGCACCTCGCCCTTGCCATCCTCGCCGGCCGTCAGGTTCTCCACTCCACGAAAAGTCGTGGGATAGACGATGGATGAGAAGGCGTGAAGAACGGAGAAAACGAACGCATAGAGCGCTCGCGCACAAGCAGGGAAGTTCACGATGCTGTTTCGTAGGTAGTCGAACCCCTTGTGCTTCGTGCTCTTTGCCTTGACTTTCGTCTGGGTGTCGCTCATGCGCGCGCCTTTGAGATAAGGGCGGAAATCTGGTCGCAAACCTCGTCAACGGTCAGGCCGGTGGAGTCGATGTGCACGGCGTCCTCTGCGGGCTTGAGCGGAGCGGTCTTGCGAGTGGAGTCAGCCTTGTCGCGGGCGATGAGCTCGGCTTCGATGGCGGCGGCCTCTGCGGAGTCCGCTACGGCGCTTGAATCCTTGGCAGTGTCTCCCCCATGGCGCTGGACGGCGCGACGACGCGCACGCGCAGAGGGATCTGCCGTCAGGAAGATCTTGACCTCGGCCTCGGGAAAGACGACCGTTCCGATGTCCCTTCCTTCAGCGACAACGTCTGCGTTCTTGGAGGAGGCGCGCTGAAGCTCAACCATGGCAGCCCGCACTTCGGGGATTGCGGCGACGGCGGAGACGTTCTCGTCGACCTTGGGCGTCCTGATGGCCTTCGTTCGGTCATCTCCGTCGACGATGACGACGGGACCCTCGGGACCGTTCTCGAGGGAGATCTCGATCCGGTTGGCAAGGTCTGCGACAGCGGCGGAATTGGTCACGTCGATGCCGCGAGTAAGGACGGCGTCGGTGACGGCACGGTACATGGCGCCGGTGTCGAGGTACGTAAGGCCTTCGCGAGAGGCCATGGCCCTCGCGACCGTGGACTTGCCGGACCCGGCCGGCCCGTCAATGGCAACGATCATGTCTTCCTCCTTTTAAGGGCTATTTAGCCCATGCTAGCTCATCTTTGCGATCAGATCGTCCGTCTCAATGTCAGCAAGGGGAGACTTGCCAGGCACGAAACCCGTCTTTGCACGCCGCTCGAGCTCGCTCGGGGCAAGGCCCGAGGTCTGCAGGGAGAGACGCTCACCATTTGAGACGAATACGTGGGACGAAACATTCGCGACGACGCGATCCCAGAACAGTTCCACAGGAATGCCGTAAACGGCAGCCATGAAGGCCCTCGTGAAACCACCATGCGTGACGACGACGGTCTTACCCTCGAGACCCTTCGTATATTCGACAAATGTGCGGGCGCGCTCGATCAGATCCTCGTAGCTTTCCGCTCCCGGAGCCGGGAGGGACTTGCCGTCGACCACGCGCCAGGGGAACGGGTACCCGAGCGCCGGCAGGTCTGCGACGCGCTTGCCCTCCATAGAGCCAAAGTCCATTTCGATCACTCGCTCGTCCTCGATTGCCTCAAGGCCAAGCTGCTTCGCGGCAACGTCGGCAATGGCATGGGCTCTCGATAGAGGCGACGTAATGATGCGATCGGGCTTCCAGGCAACGATGGCGCGCGCCGCACGCTTTGCCTGCTCGATACCCAGGTCGGAAAGTTTGACGTCAATCCTGCCGGAAAGGCGTCCCTCGATGTTGTATTCGGTCTGAGGGTGCCTCATGAGGATGATGCGACCGTGTTCCTTCATACCCTACTCCCCCTTCGTCTGCGCGAAGAGCCTCTTGCGCTCATCGGCCGTAAGCTGACGCCACTTACCAGGTTTGACATCCTTTAGCACGAGCGGGCCGAACGTGTCCCTGTGAAGTGCGATCACTTCGTGTCCCACTTCAGAGAGCATGCGTTTGACCTGGTGCTTTCGTCCTTCATGAATGGTAAGGCCAACGAGTGAGCAGCCCTTGGGAACGCCTCTTGGGCAGACGGCGCTTACAAGGGACGAGTCGGCCTCGATTCGCTCGACCTTCGCCGGCGCGCAGGGGCCGTCATCCAACGTAATGCCACGCTCGAGCCTGTCGATCGCGGCACGAGAAAGGCTGCCCTCGACCAGTGCGACGTAATGCTTGTCCTTCTCGAACGAGGGGTGGAGAAGTCTCTGCGCCGCCTCGCCATCCGTCGTGAAGAGAAGGATGCCCGTGGTGTCGCGGTCGAGCCTCCCCACGGGAAAGAGACCCGGATACTGGTCCTTGGGAACTAGCGACGCCACGCACGGCCTCCCGGCCGGGTCACTCATGGTGGTCACATAACCTGCGGGCTTATTGAGGATGATGTAGACGGCCTCATCGGCAAGACGCACCTCCCGACCGTCAACGGTGACGACGTCGGTGGTGGGATCGACCTTGCTGCCGAGCTCCGTCACGACGACGCCGTTGACGCGAACGCGACCAGCCGTCATGAGAGTCTCAGATCCCCTACGGCTGGCGGCACCCGCTCGAGCAAGAAACTTCTGGAGGCGCATCGGAACGATGCGTTCCTCCTGGCTGGCTTGTTTACTCATCCGTGGCATCACCGGGCATGCCATCCGAAAGGAGCTCGCGCTCTTCCTCGAAGTCGTCCTCTGCCTCTTCGAGGGTCGACTCGATGACGCGGCCGCTCAGGCGCTCGCGAATGAACTTCTTCGACTCCTCGTCAGGGGCGAACTGCTCAAGATCCGGGAGTTCGCGGAGGCTCTTGAGGCCGAATCGCTCGAGAAACGCCTGTGTCGTTGCATAGCGGATGGCTTGAGCGCGCTGAGGATCCCTGCCCGCCTCTCGGACGAGGCCCTTGTCGACGAGGGACGCGATGACGCCATCGGAGTTGACCCCGCGGATGGCCTTCACGCCCTCGCGAGTGACGGGCTGGTGGTACGCGATGACCGCAAGCGTCTCCAGCGCCGCCTGGGAGAGCTTCCTGGTGTCCCAGCTCATGACAAGCGCCTCGACCTGGTCGTGGAAGGCAGGGTGGGTGAAGAGCCTCCAGCCCCCGGCGACCTCGCGAAGCTGGAAGCCGCGGTTAGCGTCAGAGTACTCGGCTGCCAAGTCGGCAAGAGCCTCAGAGGCTTCGCCCGGGGTAATGCCCAACACCGCCGCAAGGTCAGTCGCGCTGACGGGATCGCTTGACACGAGAAGCATCGCCTCAAGTGCGCCACGAATCGAATTGGCGTCGAGCTTATCCAACTCCTGCATTAGTACTCCCCTTCCAGCTCGGCTAGAGCCGTCGCGTCAATTTCGTAGGCAGGCGCGCCCTCGATGCGCCCGATCTCGATTTCTCCGAAGGTCTCAGCCTGCGAGAGCGTGACGGAGCCAAGCTTGTAGAGCTGAAGGATCGCGAGAAACGTAACCACTACCTGTTCGGGCGTTCGTTCTCCGTCAAGAAGCTCATTGAACGTAAGGTGGCCGCGTGAGCGTGTCACGCGATCGACGGAAGCCACGGTAAGCGCGACCGGCAACCTCTTTGGCGCGATGTGCTCCGCTTCGAGGAGGAAGCCCTCTCGCCTACTATCTAAGTCTGCGCAGATGACAGCGAGCCCTCTCAACGTGATGCCTTCGAGGTAATCGGGAACGACATGGAGAAAGTCTGGGTCGGGGCCAGCGACACGCGGATGCATGCGTGCCTCGGACTCCATACGGCTCCCAAGAGCGGCCGCAGCATTCCTAAACTGCTTGTATGCGATAAGCCTGGCGACAAGGACCTCTCTCGCCTCGTCTGCGGTTAGGCCCTCGAGGCCGTCATCCTCGTCTTCCTCCGTCTTGTGAACGAGCGTGTCGTCGGGAACGAGCGATGCCGCCTTTATGTCTAGAAGCGTGGAGGCGACAAGGACGAAGTCGCTTGCGACATCTAGGTCGAGCTCCCCCATCCTCTCGACCTCGGCGAGGTACTGGTCCGCCACCTCAGAGATGGAAATCGCTCCGATGTCCACGCGCTGCTTGCTCACAAGCTGAAGGAGTAGGTCAAAAGGGCCCGAATAGGCTTGGGTCTGAATGCGGTAGCTCACGTCACACCCCCATGAGCAGGTTGTATAGACCACCGGCGGTGAACTCGAGATATGCCCCAACGGGATCAAGGCCAAGCTTAGGAAGGGCATAGAGCAATACGAGAAGGATGGACATGGCGTAGTTCTGGATCCGATAGTAGCGCCTAAGCGTCTCGCCCTTTAAGAAGTAACAAAGCACCTTTGACCCATCCAGCGGAGGGAAGGGAATCAGATTAAAAAAGGCGAGGACGAGGTTGATCCACACGTAGGTGGAAAAGAGGGACAGAATGAGAGCCATAGGGGTATAGCCGAAGACCACGGGCCCTGCGGAAAACAGGCCGGGATCGCGCTCGATGGCGCCCCACACGAGGTTAAAGAGACCCGTACCGAGACAGGCTTGGAGCACGTTGGATGCGGGCCCGGCGAGCGCCACGAGAACCTCGTCGCGCTTTGGGTTTTTGAGGCGATTCGGGTTGTAGGGAACGGGCTTCGCGTACGCGAAGACGAACCCGCCCAGAAGCTCCATGAGGATCGGCAGAACGAACGAGCCAAACCCGTCTAGATGGCGGGCTGGGTTTAGCGTCAGCCTGCCTGCCTCCTTCGCCGTGTCGTCACCACAGAGGTGAGCCACCCATCCGTGTGCGACTTCGTGCACGACGGCAGAAAACATGAGCAGGACAACCGTAATCGTGATGGTGAATAGGCGGCTCGGGGGCATCATGCTCCAATCCCGCTCTGGGCCTCCTCGAGGGTGGTCGAAAGCTCGAGCCACTCCTCTTCGAGCGCCGGGATCTTCTTCTTGAGAGCGTTATACTCCGCCATCGCCTCGTCAAACTTCTTTGCGTCGGCGTAGAGTTCCTCGGAGGCCATGAGCTCCATAAGCTCGTCGTAGCGCTTGTGAGCGGGCTCGAGGGCGGCCTCCACCTCCTTGAGACGCTTCTTGGTGGATCGCATGGCCTTAGACGCCGCGTTTCTCGCCTCGGCTTCGGCGCGACGCTGCTCCTTGGTCTTTACGTTCCTGCCGCTGCTCTGAGTGGGCACATCGGCTGCCTTTGCTTCGACCGCCCTTGAAGTCTTGGTGGCAGCGGGCCTCGTATCTTCTGCCCCCGCAGCCTCAAGCTCGGCACGCTTGAAGAGGTAGTAGTCATAGTCGCCATCGTAAACGGTGACGTGACCATCGCGGACCTCGACAACCTTGTTGGCCACGGCGCGCACGAGATGCTCATCGTGGCTGATCAGGAGAATGGTTCCCTTGAAGTCCACGAGGGCCTGCTCCAGCACGTCGACGGAGTCGATGTCGAGGTGGTTGGTGGGCTCGTCGAGGCAAAGGAGCGGGTCGGGCGCTACGAGCATCTTTGCGAGGGCGAGACGAGCGCGCTCGCCTCCGGAGAGGACGCCCACGCGCTTCTCGACGTCATCGCCATGGAAGAGGAAGGCGCCGAGGAGGCGACGCTCATCTGGGCTCGTCCAGCCGGGAGCCGCCTCGTCCATCTCACGCATGACGGTGTTGGATTCGTTGAGGGTCTCGAGCTGGTGCTGGGCGTAGTAGGCGCTTGTCACGTTCTGGCCGAGCTCGATCTTGCCAGCGTCTGGAGTCTCGAAACCGAGGGCGAGCTTCATCAGGGTCGACTTGCCAGCGCCATTGGGGCCCACAAGCGCGACGTGGTCGCCGCGATAGAACGTCACGTTAGCGTCGCCGTAAACGAGGTTATCGTCAAAAGCCTTGCGAACATGCTCGATGGATATGACCATATCTCCCGTGCGGGGAGGCTCCGGGAAACGGAAGTGAACGTGCTTGGATTGCTCGGGGAGCACGACGAGCTCGCTCTTGATTTGCTCGATCTTCTTCATGCGCTCCTGAGCCTGAGCCGCCTTCGTGGGCTTGTAGCGGAATTTGTCGACGAAGACCTGCATATGAGCGATCTCGCGCTCCTGAGCGGCGCGCTTGGCTCGCAGCTGCTCGAGGTTGTCCTCGCGCTGACGAAGGTAGCTGGAGTAGTTGCCCGTATACGTTGTGAGGCGACGGTTCTCGAGCGCGGCCACGTGGGACACGCAGGCATCCATGAACGCACGGTCGTGGCTTACGAGAAGAACGGCACCGTCATAGCCAGCGAGGAACTGCTCGAGCCACTTTACGCTTTCGAGGTCGAGGTGGTTCGTGGGCTCGTCCAGGAGTAGCAGGTCGGGATGGCGGAGAAGGAGCTTGGAGAGGGCGATGCGCATCTGCCATCCGCCGGAGAAATCCTCCGCGGGCTTGTCGAGGTCCTCTACGGGGAAACCCAGACCGCAAAGGATGGCTCGGGCGCGACTCTCGAGTTCATAACCGCCCAGCCTCTCGAACCTGTCCTGAGCGTGGCCATATTCATCCAGGAGCGACTCGAGTCCATCGCCAGCGCCAGCGTTGGCAATTTGCGCTTCGAGCTCAGAGATGCGAGCGCCGAGCGAGCGAATCTCCGTCGCAGACGCCATGACCTCCTCGAGGGCGGTATCATGGCCGGCGAGCTTAGCCTCCTGCTCGAGGTAGCCGACGGTAGTCCCCTTCTGAAAGCTAACGGTGCCTTCGTCCGGGGTCTCGGTTCCCATGACGATCTTGAGAAGCGTCGTCTTGCCGGCGCCGTTAGGGCCAACGAGGGCCCAGCGCTGACCCGCATTGAGCTGTAGCGTCGCACCTTCGTATAGGGTGCGACCACCAAACGATTTGGAAACCTTATCGGCAAGAAGAATCAAGGCACTCTCCTGAGTTTGAATCTGTGGCTAGTTCTGGCAGAGATGAATGGCGAATCCAGCGATCTCGCGCTTGAAGTAGACGAGCTTCGTTGTGCCGTTAGGGTTGAGAGCGCGGGAATCCTCGTTGATCTCGAAGCCGCGAGCGGCAAACCACTTTTCGGCGGCGGGAAGGTCATTGACACCAAAGCCGATATGCCCCTTCTCCCCGCGACCACAGCCGCTCATAACCTCAACGAGCGTGTCCGCGAACACAGAGACGGGAGTCTTGACCGGAGCGAGTCCCATGAGAGCCTCGAAGAGGGAGGCGATCTCCATCGCCTCTTCAGGGCTTGCGGCGTTGATTCCAACGTGAGCCACGCGAAGGCCAAGAGCCTCGACGGGATTGCTGGTGTCCTCAGACATATGAACCTTCTCTCCGGCCGCAAGGCCTAACTCGCTCGATGTGAAGCGGCGTTCTCTCACTTACAGCATCACCGCCTAACAAAAAGGCCGGAGCAAAAAGCCCCGGCCTCGTCGTTTATGGTGGAGAATAGGGGGTTCGAACCCCTGACCTCATGACTGCCAGTCATGCGCTCTCCCAACTGAGCTAATTCCCCGAAGTGGTGGGCGATGCTGGATTCGAACCAGCGACCCCATCCGTGTGAAGGATGTGCTCTACCCCTGAGCCAATCGCCCACTTCGGCTGCCGTCGCAGCGGAGAGGAGTCTATCACAAGCGCTCGAGACTATGCAAGTGAGAAATTGAATGTCGTATCAATTGGTGCCAAACAGGCAAAGTGCGAACTAGAGCGCATGCAGACGATCGAGGCTACGAGCGTAAAACACACCCGCTGCATAAAGCGCAAGGTCAGCAAATACGCAGAATACGTCACCCGCGGCGAGCACCCCTCCCTGCCACCACCAGATAAAGACCGGAATAAGCGTAAGGGCAGATATTACGAGACCGACTCCGCTAAGAATTGAAAAAGTCTTCAGGTTGCGGTCGCCCGCAAGGGCGAGCTTACCATAGCGGCCGGTAACAAGGAGATAGATACCGACGAGACAGACGTCCGCGCCGGCAATAGCGTTGCGGAGACTTTCTGCGTCGCCGGTGACATAGCCCCTACCAAAAACCTGGGAAACACCGCTGAGGAGACGAAGCAGGCCCCAGACGAGCATGATCGTGGAGTATCCCCTCAGGAGGCGGTATAGCTCCTTCGCATCTTTAGATAGAGTCTCCTCAAGTGCCTGTTCAAGGCTAACGGCCTCAATCGCAGATACGCTTCGTTTGGATGACGAAGTGGCTACATCCTCGACACTAGGCGAGTAACGCGCGACTTCGAGCAAGAGAAAACCAGAAAGGCCTACGGATACGATTGAGGAGATGGAGCTCGTTGCGTTCTGCTGGAACACCGAGAACAGGAGGTCTACGAAGCTAAGGGAAAAGACGATGCGTCCGCACTTGGTTGCGTTATCGCGAATCCCAGGATTTCTCGGCAAATTAAAAGCCCGAATTCCGAAAAGCGAACCAACGAACGCGACTGCGGCGAAGATGACCCAAGAAGCCACGATGAGCACCCATACCGAAATCTGAAATCCGAGAACCTGAGTAGTTGGATATAGCTCAGATGCGGTCGAGACTAAGCCGGCGTAGGCAAGAGTCGTATAACCGAGAGTTACGGCGACGCAGAGCAGAGAGATGGCCAGCCATACAAGATAGGCGCAGGAAAGCGGTCTGATCAGGGGCATCCTGCCCCGAGAATCCGTCTCTCCCATTACCAATCCTCCCATGTCGCTTATGCCTATCAGTTCAGTATAGCCAGACTGCATGGATGGCGCATCGTGAGGCCCTCAGGCAGGCTGCCTGAGGGCATGGCCTGCGAGCAGTGGAAGGCTACGAAGCCCGCCGTCAGCGGCCCGGTGCCCGCGAACCGCACCATCTCCGAGTTCATGGACATGCCAGGCACGAGGCGCAAGCTCGACGCCGCAGGCGTGTCGGCGACCGAGGCGAGGAAACTCCTCACGGCGCGGCTTCGCGAGTACGGCATCCCGTCCGGCTCGTTCCGCAGGATGAGCGCCGGCGACCAGCAGAGCGTGCTCGACGGGGCGCTTGGCGGGGTGATGACGAGAAAGAAGCCGAGTGCCATGCAGATAAAGAGGGCCGGGTATAAGCCGGTAAACGAAGCTCTCTACAATTCCCAAAAGAATTACGTCGTGAGGCATGGTGGCTTGGTAATCAGGGGTGACGCGAGTTGGGAGGCTCGCCTTGACAGGCTAAATGCGGACGCTTCGGCCATCGGTGACACCATCATCTTGCGCTCGGACGCGACGACCTCTGAGGTGCTTGAGGAAGTGTTCCATTTCAAGCAGCAGCAACGGGGCGACTACTCTGACCAGCCAGAACGGATAATGAAACTTCTCCGTGAGCGTGACGCACAGAACTACCTGCTAAGCGTTGCGGAAAGATACAATATCCCTGAGCAAGAGACCAAACAGACGCGCTCCGCGCTCGCCGATTATATGAGGGACCTGAAGGAGGCCGGATACGATGAAGATTGATGAGTGTACGGAGATCTCCAACATGACGCTCTTGGCGCTTTCATCCGAGCTTCCGCGTTCGAACTGGCACAGGGTCCTAATCGACGGGAAGGCTTACGACCCCATTCCCGTCATGGATATGGGCGAGCGGTGCGTCGCCGTCGAAGGACATCACGACTTCACCGGCAAGGAGATTCGCTTCGAGTAGCGACGCGCGGTTTGTGGCGCGGCTTCTCGCCGTCAGCATCTGAACAGGACTGAACCGTAGTAGAAGGCCCCGCTCCGGCGGGGCCTTTTTTCATGCCGCGTGACGGCGGCGCGACCATCCCCGCAAGCAACCGAGCGCGGGGAGGGACATGAGCCAGGCCAGGGAGAGCTTCACCGACTACGGGGGCTTCGTGGAGAAGTTCAAGCCGAAGAGGACCACGGACGACTGCTACACGCCGCCGGAGGTGTACGCCGTCGTGCTCGACTACGTGCGAGAGCGCTGAGGCGTGGATGAGGCCGACGTGGTGAGGCTGTTCTGGCCGGACGACGACTTCGAGTCGTTTGTGGGAGAGGGAGTCCGCTGGCACCATCATTCACCCTTCCCTGTCAGTCTCTTGCCACCCACGATACTCGGTGACACGAACCATGTGCTACATGGTCTTATTGGACGGATGCCGTGCAGGAACCGCGCACACCTCACGCGAGGATGTAGTTCGCGCGGCGCGGGTCACCCGGCAGCGGGAAACGCGGGTCGCACTGGTTCGGCCATGCCACTGTGCCCGCGTACGGTACCGGGACCTCACGACGCAGCTGGTCATAGTAAGCCTTATAGGCGCGGAACAGCTCCAGCTCCTCGACGGCGGAGACAGCGCCGACCGTATGACGGAAATCCAGGTCACGGCTCTCCCGCATCCAGTACAGGATGCTCACCCACACGTGCAGATACCCGCCCCACATGATGTAGCCCGGTTTCATACGGAACGAGTTCATCAGACTCACCATCGTCTCGAACGGGCGCCCATTGTACGGCGGCATGAACGCCGGGTCGTCAGTATGGCCCAACGAGCACGTCGAAAACGCCGTGAAAACATTGTCTGTGGTCAGCGGGAACGGGCACGCAGCACATGCAACACGGCATCACGCTTATTGGGAAGCTTGCGCACGGGACGGTAGTACGTCATATATCGGGAGAAGCTGTCGTTATTGATGGAGCTCATGTCCTCAAGAATAGTCCATCCATCACGCCAGCAAAAAGAGACGGGCCAATAACTTGCCGCCCACGGGATTCTCAGCTTAAGTAGCGTACCGCCGAGATCACGCTGCGCAGGAGCATCCAGACCCGATACCGCAGTCCAGAACAAAGCCAACGGAAGATCGAGCTCCGCGCGGGGATGCGTACCGGGACCCTTACGAACCATCCCGGGAATAATGCTGAACCTGCTGTCCGACCAACCCCGATTCGCCCAATGCAAAGGATTGGACGCGGGATCGTTCATCCGACGAGCCTCACGCAAACCCTCGAAAACAGCGAAAAACCTCCCGTCATCGCGTCACCGTTCTTCGTTAATCCGCTCGTTGAGTTCATCCATCTTGCGAAGCTCCGCCCCCAACTCGCTGCTGTCGACATGTCGGGCTTCCTCCATGGCCTGTTTCAGCTTCCTCATGGTCTTCAGCATTCCGGCGCGAACCTCACGAGCCCAGGCGATTTGTCTATCCATGAGACAATATCATTTTCGGTGGTTTGGTGCATGTCGATCCGTTGCTGCAGAATCTGCCAAGCCTTGCCGGATTCACCTTTGCAGCGACGTATTCCCCGACGAGGCTACCTCGAGCGTGGAATCGAACTCTTGATAACGAAAGCGGGCCGCAGAGCACAAGCGCCCTACGACCCGCGACTTATTCTGGTGGGCCCAGCAGGATTCGAACCTGCAACCTGGGGATTATGAGTCCCTCGCGCTAACCGTTGCGCCATAGGCCCGTTAACAAAAAGGGCGACGGCCTAAGCCGCCGCCCCCTCATCTATGGTGGAGAATAGGGGGTTCGAACCCCTGACCTCATGACTGCCAGTCATGCGCTCTCCCAACTGAGCTAATTCCCCGAATTGGTGCGAAAGAGATATTACCAAACCTTAGAAGTCGCGCAAGTCAGAATTTAGAATTTCTTTCTAGCTCGAACAAGAATGAACGGACCTTCAAGGACTTGCTCACACTAGAAAGAACCCCCTCCGAGAGAACTAGTGAACTCCCCTAGCCTCTCTAAGCCTGTCTCTAGGTCGCTATCGCTTACGCAATACGAAAGGCGCGCGAATCCCTCGACTCCAAAGCAAGAGCCGGGAACGAGCGCAACTCCAGCTTCCCTAATCGCTCGCTCGCAAAATTCCTCCGAACTCATGCCAAACGAATCAATCCGAGGGAATGCGTAGAAAGCTCCCCCGGGAGAATTAAACGAGAGTCCCATAGCATCGAGTTGCGAGCAAACTAGATCGCGTCGGGAATTATACGTGGCAACCATCTCGTCAATCCCAAGCCCAAGCGCAACGATGGCTGCATCCTGCAGAAACGCCGGAACGCTTGAAACGAGATATTGGTGCATCTTTTCGACTTGGGACTTGAGAGAAGGTGCCGTCGCAAGCCAGCCAAGACGCCATCCCGTCATCGCCCAGGGTTTAGAAAACGAGTCCACGACGATGGTCTGCTCGCGAAGCTCTGGATGACGAATGGCAAAGCGCTCGTAACCGTCGACATAAACAAGTCTGTTGTAGACGTCGTCGCAGATGACGCAGAAGCCATGGCGGGCAGCACAGTTGGCAACGGCGTCTAGCGTCTCCGGGGTATAGATGCAACCAGTTGGGTTGTTGGGAGACGTAATGATAATCGCTCGCGTGCGAGACGTAATGACTGATTCGAGCTCTTCCTCACGGATCTGAAATCCATATTCGCTTGTGTCAAGCGAAACGTAAGTCCCGTGAGCGGCGCGCACGATCGTCTCATAGAGGCCAAATGCCGGAACCGGCACAATGACCTCATCGCCGGGATTTAGCAAAGCGAGGAGAGACGCCGACAGCGCCTCGGTGGCGCCGCAGGTAACGATGAGCTCATCCACGTCGTATGAAAGCCCGTGATCACGCATGTAGGCGCTTATGGCGGCAAGCAGCTCGGGACGTCCGTTGTTGGGAGGATAGTGCGTTAGACCGTGCGATAGCGACTCCGCAACCGCCTCGCGAACTGGCTCCGGAGTGTCAAACTCGGGCTCACCAAGAGTGAGCTTGATACATCCCGGAGTCTGGTTCGCGAGCGCGGTGAAGCGGCGGATTCCACTCGTCGCGAGACGGGCAAGGTCAGTATTTGTCTGGCATGCAGGCATAAGAACTATGCCCTGGCAGCGAGAACGAGCTGAGCGACCTTCTCGGCGACCTTATCGATGGCGACCTCGGAGCGCACGCCGGTGGCACGGTCCTTGAGTTCGACGTTACCGTTCTTAACGGCCTTCTTGCCGCATACGATCTGGTACGGGAAGCCCATAAGGTCGTTATCGGCAAACTTGACGCCAGGGCGCTCCTTGCGATCGTCGACGATGACTTCGATGCCCCTCTCGGTAAGAGCCGCGCTAACCTTCTCCGCGACGGGCCAGACGAGATCGTCGTTAACGTCGAGCGGGATGATCGAAACCTCGTACGGGGCGACGGAGACGGGCCAGATGATGCCATTCTCGTCGTTGTGCTGCTCGACGATGGCGGCAAGCGTACGAGAGACGCCAACACCGTAGCAACCCATGATCAGCGGTTTCTCCTTGCCGTCCTCATCCATGAAGTAGGCGCCCATTGCTTCTGAATACTTGGTACCGAGCTGGAAGACCTGGGAGACCTCGATGCCACGGGCAGCGGCGAGCGGACGACCGCAGTGAGGGCAGGGGTCGCCAGCGACGACGGTCACGAGGTCAGCCCACTCGTCAGGGGTGAAGTCACGACCCGGGCAGGCGCCGGTGAAGTGGTAGTCGACCTCGTTGGCTCCGCACGTCCAGCTCTTGGAACCCTCGAGGCTCTTGTCGCAAACGAGGCGAATGCCCTCGGGGAGGTTCACGGGGCCGATAAAGCCCTTGAACAGACCATTCTCCTCGAGCTCCTCGTCGGTCATGAGGCGATAGCCCTTACCGAAGACGTGCTCCGCCTTGCAGTCGTTGAGCTCGTGATCACCGGGGACGATGGCGATGACGGGGTTGCCCTCGGCGTCGACGATGGCAAGGGCCTTACGCGCGCCGTTCTCGGGGAAGCCGAAGAACTTGGCGACGTCGGCGATGGTGCCAAGGCCCGGGGTCTCGACCTTGGTGAGGGTGCCGTCGCCCGGGCCCTCGCTGACGGCAACCGTCGTGCTCGCTGCTTCGTCATCTGCGGCGAAACCGCAATCATCACAATAAACGAGGCTCGCCTCGCCGGCATCTGCGAGGGCCATAAACTCGACAGAAGTATCGCCGCCAATCTCTCCGCTGTCGGCGACGACGGGAAGGGCCTTCAGGCCACAGCGCACGCAGATATTGGCGTACGCCTCCTTCATCTTGTCGTACTCCTCCTGCAGGCTCTCCTGGGTGGCAGAGAAGGAGTAGGCATCCTTCATGATGAACTCGCGCCCACGCATGAGGCCGTAGCGAGGGCGGAACTCGTCGCGGAACTTATCCTGAATGTGGTAGAGGTTAACGGGTAGCTGCTTATAGCTCCTGAGCTCGTTGCGGACGAGGGCGGTGATGGTCTCCTCGTGAGTCGGACCGAGGACGAACTCGCGCTCGTGACGGTCGTTAAAGCGGACGAGCTCCTTGCCATAGGCATCGATGCGGCCGCTCTGACGCCAAAGGTCCGCATCGACCATGATGGGCATCATGAGCTCCTGGGCGTCATGCGTGTCCATCTCGTCGCGAACGATGTTCTCGATCTTGCGGATGGAGCGCCAAGCCAGCGGCAGATACGTGTAGAGTCCAGCGGCCTCCTTACGAATCATGCCCGCGCGAAGAAGCAGGCGATGGCTCGCGAGCTCGGCCTCGGTGGGATCCTCTTTGAGGGTGGGGGCGTAAAGACGGCTCATCTTCATTGGGTTCATAGCTGCATCCTTTAATTGGCGCAATTGGCGCACGTAAATTAGCCTTGTCATTCTAACGCGAACCGCGCAAAAGGCCAGGTTTACGAGCAGTCCGTTGTTTATTCGAAACGAGCGTGAATCTCAGCGAAAAGCTCATCGACGATGCGGTCCTCGGGGACCTTTCGCAGGGTCTCTCCCCCGGCAATGATTAGTCCGGTGCCAAGCCCGCACGCAACGCCGATGTCGGCGCCACGCGCCTCGCCCGGACCGTTGACGACACACCCCATGACGGCAACGGAGATGGGGGCCGAGATCATCTGGAGTCTCTCCTCAACTTCGTTGGCGATCTCGATAAGGTTGACCTGGCACCTACCGCAGGTGGGACAGCTCACGAGCTCCGGAGTACGACGGCGCATACCGAGGGACTGCAGAAGCTCCCAGGCAACGGGAACCTCCTCGGTGGGTGGGGCGGTGAGGGAAAGGCGCATGGTGTCGCCTATACCCTCAGAGAGCAGCACGGAAAGCGCCGAGACGTTCTTAACCGTTCCCTGACGAATGGTGCCCGCCTCCGTAACGCCAAGATGAAGCGGCACATGAGGCAAGACGCGGGAAAGCTCGCGATTGGTGAGAATCGTCGCGGGAACGTCGTGGACCTTGGCGGAGAGAACGATGTCTTTAAAGCCGCGCTCCTCGAAATGCCGCACGAAGGAGACGGCACTTTGGACAAGCTTCTCGGGTTGCGTCAGGTCTTCGCGCGCGTCGATCCCCTTGTCGAGGGAGCCGGCGTTCACTCCGATGCGAATGGGGATTCCAGCCTCCCCAGCCGCATCGAGGACGGCGTCAACGCGATCGAAAGAGCCAATGTTTCCGGGGTTGATGCGAATGCCAGCGGCACCGCGACGAGCAGCCTCGATGGCAAAGCGGTGGTCGAAGTGTACGTCCGCAACGACGGGGATTGGCGACTCGGCGCACGTCTCGGCAAAGCCGTCGAGAGCATCGGCGTGCGGAATCGCTACGCGAACGATTTCACAGCCAAGCTCAGCGAGGTCATGGATCTGCGCAAGCGTCGCTGCGGGATCAGTCGTGGCGGTGGTGCACATGGATTGGACCGACACGGGAGCTCCCCCGCCAACGGGAACGTTACCTACGAGCACCTGGTGAGTGAGCTCCCTAGGAAGCGGAGCGTCCTGTTGGGACGGAAGTCGAAGGTCGAGCATGCTAACCTCCAAAGGCAATTCGAACGATGTCCTGCTTCAAAACGAAGAAGAACAGAATCATTGCGAGAACAATGCCCAGGTAAGATAGGGCGTTCTGGACGCGCATCGAGACATCCCTGCGAATAAGCAGCTGTATGACCTCGATGAGAAACTTTCCGCCGTCAAGCGGAGGAATGGGAATGAGGTTCATGAATCCGAGCGAAAGCGATATCGCAGCCATGAGGAACAGGAAGTCTCTCGCACCCGACGCGGCAGCCTGAGAAGCCATAACGGAAATGCCAACGACGGACGACGACTGCGAGACGACCTCGGCAGTGTGGGCGGGTTGGAACAGCTGTGCGATATAGGATACCGTTGCCGTCACATAGTTGAGGGCGGCCTTAATAGAGTCGGCAACGCTTGGGTGCAACGTCGTGACGACGCCCGTGATGCCAAACTTTCCCGACTCAAGTGGGTTGTTAGTTGGGTCAACGGCACCTTCGAGCTGCTGACCATCGCGGCTGAACTCCACGATGAAAGTCTGGCCAGACGCTAGGCACTCGTTGAGTTGGTCGCAAAGCTCCACCCAGGTGGAGACTGACGTCCCATTGACGGAGGAGATTCGATCGCCTTCGGCAAGACCGCACCGCTCGGCAAGCGAACCTACCTCGACGGACCCGATTTCCGGCACGTCTTCGATGACTTGGACTCCGCCGATCGAAAGACAACCGACGACTAGAGCAATGCCAAGAACAACATTGACCGCGGGGCCTGCAACAAGGGTCAACACGCGAGCAAAGAACCCTTTGCCCTGATACGTCCGTGATCGCTCCTGAGCAAGGAACGCGTCTGCTCCTCCGTCGGGAAGGGCATGGCTCTCCCCCGCCTTCGTAGAACCTGGGAGCGAGAAGTCGTGGCCTCGATCGAACGCAGTCAGCAGGTTCACATCGCGCTCTACGGTTTGGACTTGCTCTGGCCACGTCTTTTGGCTTGGGTTTTCTCCAGCGTCCTCATCGTAGTACGGCTCTACAGACGCCCAATCAACCAGGACGGAAAGAACGTCGGTTAGCTCATTCGTATCCATGGCAAGGTCTTCGGAGAGCTGAGAGATTTTGATGCGGCCGGCACATGCAACGGCGGAAAGAACCTCGGCGGCGCGAGCGCCTGCGGGGCCACTCATGCCGCAAATGCGGTTGTATCCCCCGAGGAGAATGGGGGTGACACCAATCTCAGTGCCGCGCGTCCGACTCTTGTGCGAAAGCTTGTAGCGACAAGGCATGCCGAGAAAGAACTCTGTAACGCGCATGTCGAAAGCCCTCGCGGCGAGAAAATGCCCTCCCTCGTGAAGGAACACGAGTATCGAGAGAAGGAAAATCCCCCAAAAGGCTGCCGAGGTAAAAGATGAGAGCCAGCTCATGCAAGCTCCGAGAGAAGGGCACGAGCGCGGCCGCGCGAAAGAGCGTCAACCTCGGCAATCTGTTCGAATGAGGAGAGCGGCTCGACCTCCGTCATTTCCATTACGCGCTCGACGATGCGATCGATATCGCAGAATCCACAGGCGGCGTTTCTAAAGGCCTCGTTTGCCACCTCATTGGCTGCGTTCATCGCACAGGGGAGCGTGCCGCCCGTACGACCCGCCTCAAGCGCGAGGGATAGGCAGCGGAACGACTCGACATCAGGCGCGGCAAAAGTGAGGGGCTCACTGGAACGCCAATCCACGTGAGTGGCCGGACTTTCCCAGCGCGCTGGATAACTCAAGGCATATTGAATGGCGACTCTCATGTCTGAGGGGCCAAGCTGCGCCTTAACCGAGCCGTCCGAAAACTCGACGGCAGAATGTACCTTACTCTGCCTGTGAACGAGAACATTGATGTCGTCAATAGGAACACCAAAGAGATGATGCGCCTCGATGACCTCGAGTCCCTTGTTCATCAAGGTCGCGCAGTCGATGGTGATCTTGGATCCCATTTTCCACGTGGGGTGCGCGAGGGCTTGCGACGCCGTGACCTTTTCGAGCTGCTTTCGAGAGCTACCGAAGAAGGGGCCACCAGAGCAGGTGAGCCAGATCTTCGAAAGGTCCTCCCGCCTCTCCCCAACGAGGCACTGGTAGATGGCGTTGTGCTCGGAGTCGACGGGAAGGACCCTGCCCGGCTTAGCCATGGGCATGAGAAGGTCCCCGCCGATGACAAGGGCCTCCTTGTTTGCGGGCGCCCAAACCTTGCCACAGCGAAGGGCCTCTGCGCTCGCCCAGATTCCTGCTTCGCCAACTACGGCTACGAGTACGCAATCGACGTCCGAAAGGCTGGCAAGACGCGTGACGGCGTCCTGGCCAAAACCAAGGTCGCATCCCTCGGGAAGCTCCTCGAGAATCGGGTCGTCCTTACGGGTCTCGTCCGCAACAGCAACATGCGGCACGTCAAATTCCCTAGCAACTTCTACAAGTCCCCTGCAGGAGGAGTTCACCGCGATGGCGATAAGTTCCACCTTGTCAGGGTGCATTCGACAGATGTCAAGCGTCTGGGTGCCGATAGACCCCGTGCAGCCCAAGAGGGCCAGACGAGTCGGTCGGCGCCTTTCAAGGCTTGAGGACATGTCCTCGAATATGCTCACAGAATCCCTCCGATGTGAAGGACGAAATAGGCTGTCATGGTTGCAAAGAGCATGGAATCCGAGCGATCCAAAAGGCCTCCATGACCAGGAATTAAGTTACCGGAGTCCTTTACTCCAACAGCGCGCTTGAGGCGGCTCTCAAAGAGGTCGCCGATGACGCCAGAAACGCCGCAGACAAGACCTCCGATGAGTGCGAGGGGCAAGCTAATCCCACATACCTTGAGCGCGAAGAGAGCAACCCAAGTAAGGCAGCTACCAAGAAGGCCGCCCACGAAACCCTCCCAGCTCTTATTGGGAGAAATGCGAGGGGCCATCTTATGCTTTCCAAATTTCGACCCGAAGATATATGCAGTGGCATCGTTGACCCAGACAGATCCCATGACGCCGAGCGTTAGGAGCGCGCCTTCATTTCCAAGGTACGAAGCTCTGATAACGACGACAGATGAGAATAGCAAGCCCGTATAGGCAGCCCCGAATACCGTAATCGCCGCATCAGAAATGCTTGCCCTAGGAGTGAGGACATACCAAGTGCCAGCTGCGAGCATGAGCAGGAGCGTAACTCCAGTCTGACCCTCAACAGAGACCAGCGCTGCAAGCGGATAGAGGGCAGCGGCAGCAAGCCCGATAAACTCGTTAGGCATCCTGCCACCCAGACGGGCCATGCGGTAGAACTCAGACCCACAAAGCCATGACATTGCGGAAACAAGGAACATCGTGGGAACTCGACCCCAATAGAGGCAGGCGAGAATTATCGCGGCATACAGCAGGCCATATGTCGAACGTGTGATGAACTTTTCGGCACTCGAGCGAAAACGCTGGCTGCGAAGGCCACCAATGACGCGCGCGTCTTCGCGAGCCGCTCGCCTGCGCTCCATGGTATCTGACACCTTATTTATACCGACGGAGCTCTTGGATGACGTTTCCTTGTCGCGATGTGCTTCTGTAGACAATTAGGCCTTCACCCCGCCAAAGCGACGCTCTCGGCCTTGGAAAGCCTTAATGCCACGAAGGAGTTCCCAGCGATCGAAATCTGGCCACAGGGTGTCTGTGACATAGAACTCGCTGTAAGCAAGCTGCCAAAGGAGATAGTTAGAAAGTCGTAGTTCACCGGAGGTTCGAATGAGAAGCTCCGGATCAGGAAGACCGGCGGTGTAGAGTGAAGCCGCAACAGCGTTCTCGTTGATATCCTCGATATTGATATCCCCTCTTGCCACGCGGACCGCAAGGGTGCGGGCGGCACGGGCGAGCTCAGCCCTTGCGCCATAGTTCACGGCAAGGGCAAGCACCATGCCCGTGTTGCCCGCAGTCTCAGCGAGACCCTGTTCGAAGACCTCGCGAGTCTTCTCTGGAAGAGCCTCAATATCTCCGAGAAATACAAGCTTGACGTTTTCCTGATGGAAAAGGGGGAGCTCCTTGAGAAGCGTGGTGGCGAACAGATGCATGAGAAGATCGACCTCGTGCTGTGGCCGTTTCCAATTCTCAGTTGAGAAAGCATATGCAGACAGAACATCAATCCCGAGTCGAACGCAAGCCGTGATAATCTCACGAAGACTGGAGATGCCCGCGATGTGGCCCTCTCCCCTCTCCTTGCCCTGACGGGTGGCCCAACGACCGTTGCCGTCCATGATTACGGAGATGTGGCTAGGGAGATTGTCGAGGTTGACATCAGACAGCGAGATGTCATCCGGGGCATCGGCAAAGTACTCGATCAGCTTCTGCTCGTCGCGCAGCACGTTCTGCTCCTCAAATAAGTGGTGGATAGGCTACTAGATCTCCATTACCTCGGCTTCCTTGGCCTTGGTAGCCTCGTCGATCTTAGCGACAAACTCGTTAGTCAGCTTCTGGATGACGGCCTGCTCGCGACGAACATCATCCTCGGAGAGCTCCTCGTCGCGCTCGAGCTTTGCGTTTGCCTCGCGACGGACGTTGCGCACGGCAATGCGAGCCTCCTCGGCGTAGGTGCGACATTCCTTAGCGAGCTCCTTGCGACGCTCGCCCGTCGGCTTCGGGAATGGAAGGCGAATGACGACGCCGTCGTTCGAAGGCGTGATGCCAAGATCAGACTGAGAGATAGCCTTCTCGATAGCGTTGAGGCTGCTCTTGTCCCAAGGCTCGACACAGAGCATGCTAGCCTCGGGAACCTTGACGCCGGCAAGCTGCGTGACCGGGGTCGCCTGACCGTAATAATCAACCATAATGGAATCGAGGATGTGCGGATTGGCACGGCCCGTACGAACGCGCGCGAAGTTGGCCTTAAGAGACTCGAGGCACTTGTCCATGCGCGTGCGCGCGTTGTTGGTGATCTCGCTCATTAGTGGGTCTCCTCCCCATAGACGGTGGTACCAACCGGAAGCCCCTGGAGGGCATCGGCGAACACGTGCGGCTGATCAATGTTGAACACGATCATAGACATGTTGTTATCGCTGCAGAGAGCCGTAGCGGTTGCGTCCATAACCCTAAGGTCGCGAGTAAGGACCTCGCGATAGGTAATCTGGTCAAACTTCTTGGCCTCAGGGTGCTTCACGGGGTCTGCGTCGTAGATGCCGTCTACCTTGGTTGCCTTCATGAGGCAGTCAGCATCAATCTCGCAGGCGCGAAGAGCAGCGGCGGTGTCCGTCGTGAAATAGGGGTTACCGGAACCAGCCGCGAAAATTGCAATATAGCCCTTCTCGAGGTGTTTGATTGCACGACGACGAATATAGGGCTCGCATACCTCGTCCATCTTGATGGCGCTCATCACGCGCGTAGTCATGCCGTGGCGCTCGAAGCTGTCCTGAAGGGCGAGAGCGTTCATGACAGTGGCGAGCATGCCCATGTAATCAGCCTGGGCTCGATCCATGCCGCCAGCGGCGCCAGACACGCCACGGAAGATGTTGCCTCCGCCAACGATGATGCCAATCTCGATGCCATCATCGTGAATGAGCTTAATCTCCTCAGCAAGGTGGTCGACGACCTTGGGGTCTACGCCATAGACGCCGCCACCCATAAGGGCCTCGCCAGAGAGCTTGAGCAACACGCGCTTGTACTTATAGTCCGTCAAGGAGACTTCCCTTCCTCAAGGTGTCGTTTCCAATTGATTCTAGCAGAGGGGAATTACGCGGTTCCCACCAATTACAGGAGCACTAGACATGCAAATGGGCCCGGCACCTCATGGTGCCGGGCCCGAAAATCAAAGCTAGGCTAAAAGTTACTCGCCGAAAGTGAAGCGATCGAAGGCGACGACCTCGATGGAGTCACCGAGCTCCTTGCCAACCTTTTCGGCGTACTGACGGATGGTGATGTCGCCATCCTTGATGAAGGCCTGCTCGGAGAGGACGGACTCACCGTAGAACTTGTTGAGGCGACCCTCGGCGATCTTGACCTGAATGGCCTCGGGCTTGCCGGACTCGGCAGCCTGAGCCTTGTAGATGCTCATCTCGTGTTCGACGACCTCGGCGGGAACATCCTCGCGGCGAGCGGAGATGGCACCGGCAGCGGCGGCCTGCATCGCGACGTCGTGAGCGAAAGTCTTGAAGGAAGCGGCTTCGGCGGTCTCCGGCTTAGAGAAGGAGAACTCGACGATGGTGGCAAGCTTGCCGTTGGCGTGGACGTAGGAGCCAAAGGTGCCGGCCTCAACCTCGCGACGGGCGAAGCGAGCGATCTTCATGTTCTCACCCATGGTGTGAATCATCTCGGTGAGGGCAGCGTCAACGGTCTCGTTGGTGGAGAACTCGGCGGCCTTCAGAGCCTCGTCGTCGGCCGGGTTGACCTTGGCGACAACAGCGGCGACGTTCTTGGCGAAGCCGGTGAACTTGGGGTTGCCACCGACGAAGTCGGTCTCGCAGGTGACCTCGACGAGAGCGGCAACCTTACCGTCCTCGGAGACATAGGCAGCGACGGTGCCCTCGTTGGTCTCACGGCCAGCCTTCTTGACGGCCTTGGCCATGCCCATCTTACGGAGAACGTCGACGGCCTTCTCGATGTCGCCATCGGCCTCGACGAGGGCCTTCTTGCACTCCATCATCGGGGAATCGGTCATCTCGCGGAGCTGCTTGACGAGCGCGGCGGTGATCTGAGCCATGTTTAGCCTCTCTCTATCTACCTGCACATGCAGGATGTCTGACTTTACGTACGGGCGCCGCCCAACAAGTGGACGGCGCCCCAAAATCCTATTGTGCTACGCGAAAGGGATATCCCTACTCGGCAGCGGGCGCCTCGACGGCCGGGGTGGTGGCACCAGCGGCCATCTCCTCAGCAGTGATCTGCTCCTTGCCGGTGCCAGCAAGGATGGCGTCAGCGACGAGCTCAGTCATGAGGGCGACGGAGCGAATAGCATCGTCGTTTGCGGGGATGCCGAAGTCGACGACGTCCGGGTCAGAGTTGGTGTCGAGGAGAGCGACGACCGGGATGTGAAGACGGTTGGCCTCACGGATGGCGAGCTCCTCGCGCTTGGAATCGATGACGAAGAGGGCGGCAGGAAGCTGCTTCATATCACGAACGCCACCGAGGTTGCGCTGAAGCTTCTCAAGCTCCTTGGTGAGAACGCTCTGCTCCTTCTTGCCACGAGCGGCCATGCGGCCATCCTCGACCATGGCCTCGAGCTCCTCCATACGATCGATGCGGGAGCGCATGGTCACGAAGTTGGTCAGCACGCCGCCGAGCCAACGCTGGTTGATGTAGGGCATGTCGCAGCGAGCAGCCTGCGTGGCGACGGGCTCCTGAGCCTGCTTCTTGGTGCCGACGAAGAGGACCTTGCCGCCCTTGGCAGCGGTCTCCTTGAGGAACGTGTAGGCCTTATCGGCATCCATGATGGTCTGCTTGAGGTCAAGGATGTAAATGCCGTTGCGCTCACCGAAGATGTACGGCTTCATCTTGGGGTTCCAACGACGGGTCTGGTGACCGTAGTGGCAACCGGCCTCGAGCAGGGTATTAAGATTAATCTTGACTGCCATGGTGCTACCTTTCTTTGGTTTCGCCTCCGCGCCGGTCATCCCGTCTAGCCACCCGTGTTTCACGGGCACCGTGGCCTTTTGGTCGCGACGCGTGTGATTTGACGCTGGCTTCTGCACAGCGATTGGACAGTGTACCAGCGAACAAGCATTAACGCAAGGCCTAATTAGATTCCGACCTTGGGTGGGCCTGAAGCGCCGCTTCCTTCAGCCGCTCGATTGACAGATGGGTATAGATCTGGGTCGTTGACAGGCTCTCGTGACCAAGCAGCTCCTGGACACTTCTAAGATCGGCCCCACCGTCAAGAAGCTCGGTGGCAAATGTATGGCGCATCGCATGGGGCGTGAGGCTCGGATCGAGACCGGCTATCTCGACTAGGTTCTCGAAGCGTTTCCTAAGAGCGGCAGCGCTCATTCGTTTACCTTGTTTTGTAAGAAACAATGCGTTGGTCCTGACCTCACCCGACGCGGCAAGATCTACGCGAGACGTCAGAAGATACCGCTCGATTGCTTCAGCGCTCTTCGCGTAAATGGGAACGACCCTTTCTTTTGACCCCTTACCAAATAGGCGCACTTGCCGTTGAGCTAGGTTGATATCGTGTACGTCAAGCCCACTAGCCTCGGAAATTCGAGCTCCTGTGGCATAGAGGAGCTCGATCATTGCCCTGTCTCGAATCCCAACCGCATCCGAGCCACAGGCTTCAAGTAGCCTGAGGACATCACCGTCCCTCATCGTCTTCGGGAGCCGCTTTGCAATCTTGGGACTCGAAACCGTCGCAGGCGCATCTTCGTCCGTATATCCACGACTCACAAGCCACCGATATAACGTGCGCACCGAAGAGAGATGACGGTTCTGCGTGGTCGTTGCATAGCCCGCGGCAGATAGCTCGGCTATCCAGGCGCGAACCTCGCGGTGAGTGACATGCATGGGGTCTATGCCTTCACGACGCGCCCAGTCTAAATAGGCCCCAAGGTCAATCTCGTAAGCTCGAACTGTGTTTGGCGAAAGGTTCCTCACCTCACGTAGGTATGCGCAGAACTCCCTCGCTCGAGACTCGAACTCATTTTGAGATCGTTCCCTATCCGTTGCCGTAGCGCGCTCAGGCAAAAAGATCAGGCCTTTCAAGGAGATACGCACGAAGATCGGAAAGGGCGCGCTCAGAATAGCGAGCGTAACGATCTCGCTTCTTCATGCGCGGGCCCTCAATTGGCGGCACAATTCCAAAATTGACGTGCATGGGCTGGTAGGGAGAAGTTGAGGGATCGGTGGCATATGCCACCAGAGATCCGAGGGCGCCCGTTCGCGGGAGCTCGACGCTTTCGGCTCCCTTAAGATCCGCAAACGTGTTAAGCGCGGCAAGAAGCCCCGAGGCGATTGCCTCCGTATATCCCTCGGTCCCGCAAATCTGGCCGGCAAACCTGACTCGTGTGCCAGGAGCGGCAAACGTGCCATCGAGGGCGCGTGGGGAGTCGATGAACGAATTCCTGTGCATGACCCCGTAACGGAAGAACTCGGCAGATTCGAGGCCCGGAATCATGCGGAACACGCGCTTTTGCTCTGGCCACGTGAGGTTCGTTTGGAAGCCGACAAGGTTATAGGCTGTATGATCGGCGTTTTCCGGACGAAGCTGCACAACGGCCCACGGGCGACGGCCGGTCCGAGGGTCAGTAAGACCGACCGGCTTCATCGCGCCATAGCGAGCGGCGTCAACACCCGTGCGAGCGACTTCTTCCACGGGTTGACAAGCGCAGAACAAGTCGTGCTGTTCAAAGTCCCTCGCAACCACCCTCTCGGCAGCAAGCAAGGCGTCAATGAACGCCTCGTACTCGTCCTTGTCCATAGGACAGTTGAGGTAATCTCCCTCGCCAGCCTCCTCGTATCGCGATTGAGAGAAGACGATAGAACGGTCTATAGTCTCAGCGTCAACGATGGGAGCGGCGGCATCGAAGAAGGAAAGTGAGTCGCCGCCCACCAGCTCAGATACGCTACTTGCGAGCGCATCGGAGCAGAGTGGACCTGCGGCAATAACGCAGGGACCCTCCGGAATCGAAGTCACCTCGCCACGAACCACCTCAATAAGCTCTGAGGACCCAACGCGTTCGCCCACGAGCCTCGAAAACAAATCCCTGTCGACAGCCAGGGCACCGCCGGCAGGGACGGCAGCCTGATGGGCACAGTCAAGAAGCTCGCAGCCCATCTCACCAAGCTCCGCTTTGAGGAGCCCGGCAGCCGAGTCCACGCGAGTCGCCTTGAGCGAGTTTGAGCAAACAAGCTCAGCCATACCATCAGTGTGATGGGCAGCCGTCGTAGATAGGGGCCTCTGCTCGCAAAGGCGAACCCTCACGCCCCTTTTAGCAAGCTGCAAGGCGCACTCGCAACCTGCAAGGCCAGCACCAACAACCGTTACCGTCTCAAACTCGCTCATGTCTCTCCTTACCCGGGCGTAGCCGGAACATCAGTGTCTGACATTTTGCCCTAGATACGAGTCTTCCGTTGGCGCGAATCTGCCATCCATCAATCTCGTGACAAGACCCATGGCTTCGTACTCGGCAAGAAGCGCGAGCGTTGAGGGCAAATCGAGGTCAATCAGGCGTGAGATTTCATCCGGGAACATGGGATTGGCCACGAGCGCGTCGAGGAGCGCTCCCCTTTCTTTGGGCTTTAGCGTCCCGCTCATTCTCAATCTCCCATAATCAAGGGCAATTAAGGCCTCGAGAGATTCCTCGTCTACGACAATCGCGGCACCAGACTCTATCAGCCAATTGGTTCCGGAAGAGTTGGCTGAGAATATCGAGCCTGGAATGGCGTACACGCGACGACCGAGATCCGCCGCCTGTGTGGCGGTACCAAAAGTGCCGGATGGCCTGCCAGCCTCGCAGACGATAAGAGACCGCGAGAGCGCTGCTATGGCGCGGTTTCGTTTGAGAAACGTCCATCTCGTTGGAGGGCAACCCCAATGCTCGACTGACACCACGCAGCCTCCCGTCTCAAGGGCACGGCAAAATAGCTTTTCGCTAGACCTTGGATAGACGACATCCGCGCCGCATCCTGGTATGACTACGGTCTTGCCACCCGCCTCGACAGCTGCTGTACCGGCAACGCAATCACAGCCGATGGCTCCTCCTGACACTACGGTAATGCCAGACTCCGCCGCCACGCGCGCAGCCATCTTGGCGCAGCTCTCTCCATAGGGCGTCGCCTTTCTTGCTCCGATTACAGACAGGCAGTCTCCAAGCAAGACATCAGGATCCCCGTAGCCCCTGAGTATGGGCGCGTCTTTACCTAAGTCTAGAAGACTCGCAGGGTAGGAGCTGTCATCCGGCAACAACTCCCAAGAACGGAACCCCGCGCGACAAGCCGCGTAATCAACGGCCGGCATGATGGCCTCCCGTTTCGAAGCGGCACCTAAAAGCGCACGCCTCGGCAACGTGAGCAGAAGTGACGAGATCTGATTGCGAGAGATCCGCAATCGTTCGAGCAACCCGCGCAGTTCTTGTTATGGCTCTCCCTCCAAGAGCAAGACGCTCCGACATCGTTTCGAGAAGCGAGGCGGCGCTCGCATCCAGGGCACAGGAGGCGACGTCTACATCAACGGTAGCTCCATCCCTTTTCGCCTTTCTCCAGCTTGAGAAGCCTCGAGCCCCCACAACTTGTTCCAGCATTTCATTTGACCCCAATCCCTCGGAACCTTTGATGACTCGAGCGGCGGCCGGCCTCTGCACGTCAACGAAGACATCAATGCGATCCATAAGCGCACCACCGATTCTTCCCTGATAGCGAGCTATTTCTTGTGGAGTGCAGGTACATGCCCTACCCCTATCGCCAGCGTGACCACAAGGACAGGGGTTTGAAGCCGCTATGAGCTGAAACGCACAGGGAAAGCTATATGACCCCTCCGCACGGACGAGCCTCACCTCCCTATCCTCCATGGACTGCCGTAACGCCTGAAGGACCGACGGAGAAAACTCAGGGAGCTCGTCCAAAAAGAGGACTCCGCGATGTGCGAGCGAGGCCTCGCCCGGTCTAACTGGATTGCCCCCGCCAACGAGACCCGCTCTTGACACCGAGTGATGAGGAGAGCGAAATGGCCTATAGCCAGCAGAAATATCTTCAATGGACTCACCGCAGACGGAATGCACGAGTAGTGCCTCAAGACGTTCCGTCTCGTCAAGCTCAGGAAGAATCGAAGGCATGCGACGAGCAAGCATCGTCTTTCCAGACCCGGGAGGGCCCATCATGAGCATGCCATGTCCTCCCGCAGCGGCAATTACTAGGGCACGTTTCGCAGCCTCTTGATCCACGACGTCCGAATAGTCAAGAGAGTGTCTAGTTCGAGTCCCCGGCAAATTTACAGGAGTCGAAACAACGAGCCTCGACACACCGAGACGAACCTGCGACAAAGCCGATATCTCTTTAGGAGCAACGCCCCCGACGCTGGCACAATCCTTCACAAGAGCCGGGGCGCCAACAAGAGTCAATCCAAGCTCTCTCGCGAGAAGAGCGTAGGCGATGCCACCGCGAACCGAGCTTACGTCTCCGGATAGGCCAAGCTCTCCGACGAAGAGGCAGAAATCGAGGTCCGCCTTCGGCATCTGTCCGCTGGCGGCAAGTGTGGCCACGGCTATCGCGAGGTCAAGGCCCGTTCCGCTCTTACGCAGGTCGCTCGGCGCAAGGTTAACCGTAATGTGAAGGCGCGGCATCTCGAAATTGCTTTCGCGAAACGCGCAACGTATGCGATGCCTCGCTTCAAGAACAGCAGAATCAGGCATGCCGACAATCGTCATGCCGGGGATGCCTCCGGCAAGATCAACCTCAACCGTTACGGGAATGGCTTCGAGGCCCTTAAGCGTCGCGCCCCTGACGGCATAGCTCGACATCAGAAATCATCCAGGAGAATGGACTTGAGGTAATGCATATGCGCAGAGTCCGGACCAGTCAGGGTTACGCCAGCCACGTCAATTCGGACGTGATCGACATCCGGGTTTTGTCCGAGATAGATATCGACCATGCGGCGATAGCGAGCAAGCTTGGCAGAATCCACCGCCTGCTCTGGAATGAGATCAGGACCGCCGCATGATAGCCTCGTTTTCACCTCAACGAAGACGCGCTCGCCGCTGTCGTCGGCGATAATATCCGCCTCGCCAGCGGAGCAGCGCCAGTTGCGCTCGAGGACATCCATCCCGTGAGCTCCTAGCCAACTGGCACATAGATACTCTCCCAAACGTCCGACTTCATTTGGCTTGAGCTCGCTGTATGCAACTTCCGTTAGACCCATGGGAATCTCCCTTCCAAGAAGACGGCTTGGCAGGGAGGATGGCAGGTGGACCAAACAAAAATAGGTACCGAGTCAGACGGGAACCTGACAGCGCAGCTAGAAGAGTCGAGCCGTCTCCAAGAAATTTTGGCAGAAGCTAGCACGATGAATGGGCGTAAGCCCATGTTCGCGAATTGCGGCGATATGCTCGGGTGATGCATATCCCTTGGACTCCGCCAGATGATATCCGGGATACTGGGAGTCCAGCTCGACCATCAAATCGTCACGAGTCACCTTAGCGACGATGCTCGCGGCCGCGATGCAGGCCACGCGAGCATCCCCCTTCACCAAGGTCTTCTCCTTTGGGTGAATATGAAGCGGGTTGCCATCAATCAAAACCGCATCAGGTTCGATCCCGGCATCTTCAATAGCACCGAGCATGGCTTCCCTGATGGCTTTAGCCATCCCGACTTCGTCGATATGAGCAGGCGATATATGAGAAATGCCAATCGCCTGAGCCACCGAGCGAATCTTGCCCGACAGCTCGCGCCGCTTTGCAGGGGTCAGTTGCTTGGAGTCATTGATGCCCCAGACCTTTGGATCGTCCGGAAGGGCCACGGCACAAACCGTAAGAGGGCCGGCAACGGAACCTCGACCGACCTCGTCAAGGCCTAGGACGACGCCCTCTCCCCCAAGCTCGCGCATCAGACCGTACATTCCCTCGACGCGTACCCTCTCGACACGCTGCTTTTCCATGTGCCTCTGAGCGACGCCACAAGCTCGACGAACCTGAGCCCTGGGGTCCTCGGCATACCGGGCCAGAAGAGCTTTAAGCTCGTCTTCGGTCGCGTCAGCCAACGTCGCGGCTATTTCTGCGGCAGTTGCGGGGTGAGTCTTACCGAGGGCCATGCTTCCTCCAAATAAAAGAAGGAGCCGCCCCGCTGAACGGAACGGCTCCCCAACACGTAAAACGAAGAAACTAGTCGCGCTTCTCGCGAATACGGGCGGCCTTGCCGACGCGATCGCGGAGGTAGAAGAGCTTGGCGCGGCGGACGTCACCGTGACGGACGACCTCAAGCTTGGCAATCTTGGGCGAGTGAAGCGGGAAGGTACGCTCGACACCAACACCGAAGGAGATCTTACGGACGGTGAAGGTCTCACGAGAAGAGCCACCGCTCATACGGATGACGTCGCCCTCGAAGACCTGAATGCGCTCGCGGTCACCCTCCTTAATGCGGTAATGAACCTTGACGTGATCGCCAGGGATGACCGTGGGGATATCCTCACGAATCTGCTGACGCTCGATAGCGCGAATGTAATCCATCATGTTTCCTTGTCTCTCTTGCCCAGAGGTACCGCGACCATTCGAGGTACATGGGGTTTACACACGAAGGGATAGTATAGCGAAGCGACGATGGATCCGCAACGTAAAAGTTGCCGCCATCGCCGCTCCACTTCAAGATCAATTGGGAAGCAATCCCGGACTAGACGCTAGATGCTCTCGATCCTTGCAATAATGTCCGCACCAAGCTCTTCCACAGTCTTCTGTTCCGTGTTGAGACAGACGCAACCGAGGTCATCCATCCTCTTGACCGCATAAACCTGCGCCTCCTCGACCTCCGCCATGACCTCATTGGCGTCCTTGTCAGCCGCAGAGCGCAGGCGGGCCTCGACGAGGGCATCAAGGGAATTGACGAGGCCAAACACGCGCTTGTGGTCAACCTCCGAGAGTTCCTCCGGAAGCTCGACCCCCGGGTCGAGCGGGAGATTTGCAACCTTATACCCAAGGAACGAGAGATGCATGGCCAGGGGCGTCTTTGCCGATCCCGTAAGGCCGACGAGGATGACGTCAGCCTCGGGAAGATCCTGAGAGTTCTTACCATCATCGTGGTTGAAGATGAACTCCATAGCATCGACGCGTCGCTTGTAGCGGGCATCGACCGTGTGATGGGCGCGAGCCTGATTCTTTGGCTTTTCCTCAGTCAATCCGGCAAGAAGCTGAACAACGGGACCAAGAATATCGACAGAGAGAATGCCGCGAGCGTTGAGGTCGTTCCTAACCCGCCTACGAAGCATTGGGTCAACGATCGAATGGAACACAGCCGTGGAGACATACTCCTCTTCGTGCTCATCGAGGTACTTACTCACGTCTTCGACGCTTTCAATCTGAGAGAGCCTGACCACGCGTACGGCACCGTCGCTGAACTGAGCCGCAGCAGAGAGCACGACGTTATTCGCGGACTCGCCGAGAGAATCGGAGACGACGAAGACGACGGCGGCGTCATCGCGAGCCTCGTCACCAAACTGATCAAACGTTACGTTCAATTCGAACCCTCCTAACCACGGTTGATGGGACAATCCTACCTCTCGTCGCCGGCAGCGAATCAAACAAAAGGCCGACGGCGAGGAATCTGCTACTTCTTGCGTGCAAGCTCGCCAATGTTTGCGACGCCAGAGAAGACCGCAACGAGCTCGCCGAGAAGACGGAGACGGTTCTCGCGAAGGGTCTGGTCCTCGTCCATGACCATGACGTCAGCAAAAAATGCATCGAGTGGCTCGCGGACGGCAGCAAGAGCGGAAATGGCGGAAGCATACTCCTTTGCCTCGAGAGCGGAGGAAACGCCCTCGCGAGCAACGGAAAGAGCCTTAGCCAGCTTGAGCTCGGACTCGCCCATGAGAGACTCATCGGCATCGCCGACTATGCTCGCGTCAGCGAGGTGGGCGGCACGAGCGAATGCGATGGCGAGATTCTCGAAGGTCTCCGGATCGTTGGCTCGGGCGTCCTCGAGGGCATGCGCAAGGGCAAAGAAGTCATCAGGAGCAGTCACGGAACCGGCGGAAACGGCGGCAACGGTATCAGCGGAGACGCCGTCGTCTCGGACCATCTGCTGCATACGGCCAAGAATGAAGGCGTTGACGTCCGCGGCGACTTTCTCCGCGTCAAATTCGATGCCCTGGTCAGAGAGAGCTTCGAGCGCCGCTGCGACGAGCGGCTCGTAAGAGACGTGTAGACGGTCGCGCAGAATCGTAACGACGCCAATGGCAGCACGACGAAGGGCGTACGGATCCTTCGAACCAGTGGGCGGCTCGCCAATGGCGAACATGCCGGCGATGGTGTCGAGCTTATCGGCAACGGCCACGACGCAGCCGCAAGTACCCTCGGGGAGGTCATCGCCCGCAAAGCGCGGACGGTAGTGGTCGCGAATGCCCTCTGCGACATCCTCGCCCTCGCCGGCAGCAAGAGCGTAGTAGCTGCCCATGACACCCTGCTGACTCGTGAACTCAACGACCGCGGAGCTAACGAGGTCAGCCTTGCAGAGGTGAGCGGCACGAGCGGAGGCCGCCGCCATCTTGGCCCCGATGCGCGCTTCGTGGGTCAGCGCGAGAGCGATGCTCTCGATACGCTCGGACTTGGCGAGCACGCTGCCAAGATCCTTCTGGAAGGCGACCTTAGCAAGGCGCTCGCGGAACTGGTCGAGGGAGATCTTGAGATCCTCCTCGTAGAAGAACTTGGCGTCGTCGAGACGCGGGCGCACAACTCGCTCGTTACCAGAGATGACCGTATCGGAAACGGCGGGATCAGCGTTCGAGACGATGACGAACTCGCGGGTCAGGTTGCCCTCGGCGTCAAAGATCGGGAAGTAGCGCTGGTTGGAAAGCATGGACTCGCAGATGATCTCGTGCGGGACCTTGAGGAACTCCTCGTCGAACTTACCTACTAGGACCGTCGGCCACTCGCAGAGGTTGACGACCTCGTCGAAGGTCTTCTTGGGGGTTTCGACCCTACAGCCGGGACGAGCCGCCTCGATGGCGGAAATGCCCTCGCGAATGACCGCCTCGCGCCTCTCTGCTCCAAGAACGTGAGCTGCCTCGAGAACGCCCTCGTATGCGAAAGGGTCGCTCACGACGTGCTCGCCGGGAGAAAGAACGCGGTGTCCACGCGTGGTATTGCCGCTCGTGACGTCAGCGTACTTGACGGGAACGACTTCCTCGCCGAGAAGCGCGCAGATCCAGCGGATCGGACGCACGAAAGATTCGTGCTCGGAGCCCCAACGCTGAGAACGATAGTTGGGCCACTCGATCTGAGCAATCACGTCATGGCCGAGGGCAGAGAGGATGGGCATGGCGGGGGCAGACGGAACGTTCTTCTCGGCGAAGACGTACTCGTTACCGTCCTCGGCAACGGCACGAGAAAGCTCAGACGCGTCGATGCCGCACTTGCGAGCAAAGCCCTGGGCGGCCTTCGTGGGATTACCGTCCGCGTCGAAGGCAATCTGCGTCTTGGGGCCACGGAGGCTCTCGTGAACGGCCTCGGTCTCGGTGGCGACATCAGAGACGATGGCGGCAAGACGACGCGGGCTCGAAATAACTCGAATTTCACCATGAGCAAGGCCAGCAGCGGCAAGACCGGCGGCAAGAAGCTTGGGAAGCTGTTTGGAGGCGTTGATGAAAGGGGCCGAAGGCATCTCCTCGGTGCCAATCTCAAGCAGGAAATCCTTGGTAGATGCCATTTAAGCCACCTGGCCCTTCGTGGAGTAAGAGTCCTTCTTGCCCGCGACCTCGGCGAGATAGCTCTCGCAGCAGGCCTTGGCAACAGCACGGACCCTCAGGATGTAGTTAGCACGCTCGGTCGCGGAAATAGCACCACGGGCATCGAGAATGTTAAAGGCATGGCTGCACTTCATGACGCAGTCATACGCGGGAAGCGGGAGCTTGCGCTCGAGGCAGGAGTGGCACTCCTTCTCATACTCGTCAAACTTGCGACGCATCATGTCAACGTCGGCAACCTCGAAGTTGTACGTCGAGAACTCGACCTCGTTCTCATGGAAGACGTCACCGTAGGTCATGGGCGTACCGTCAGGCAGGTAGCTCCAGACGAGGTCATAGACAGAATCGACGCCCTGGGCATACATGGCGATGCGCTCGAGGCCATAGGTGATCTCGACAGGAACGGGATCTACCTCGATTCCGCCAACCTGCTGGAAGTACGTGTACTGGGTGACCTCCATGCCGTCCATCCAGACCTCCCAGCCGAGACCCCAGGCGCCCAGGGTCGGGCTCTCCCAGTCATCCTCGACGAAGCGGACGTCGTGCTCGGCGGGGTCAAGGCCAATCGCCTTAAGCGAGCCCAGATAGAGATCCTGGGAATCAACAGGGCAGGGCTTCAGGATGACCTGGAACTGATAATAGTGCTGCATGCGATTGGGGTTCTCGCCATAACGGCCGTCTGCCGGACGACGGCACGGCTGCGGATAGCAGGTGCGCCAGGCGTTGGGGCCAAGACTACGAAGAGTAGTGGCAGTGTGAAACGTACCAGCACCGACCTCCGAGTCATACGGCTGCATGACGGTGCAACCCTTATCAGCCCAATAGTGCTCGAGGGCAAGAATCATGTCTTGGAACGTGAGGGCGTTGTCTTTCATGCCTCTCCTACCTTCCTTGATTAACGGGGCTTTCGCCCGATACGTGCCACAACTGCTAGATGGTACCAACATGCTCCGGAGGCCAAAAGACGAAGACGGCCTTTGACGTAACGTTGGAAACAGGAATCGCTCCAAAGTAACGCGAATCCTGCGAGTTGGTTCGATTATCGCCCATGACCCAGATATGACCCGCGGGCACCGTGTAGGGATACGTGATGGCGCTCGAAAGCGAGGAAGACTGGGCAGGCAAAGGGTAGCTAGGCTTTCCGTCCGTATAATCCTCAGAAAGCTCGGTGCCATCAACGTAGACCTTACCGTCTACGAGGTTGACGGTCTGCCCCTCCGTGGCGATAACGCGCTTGATAAGCGTGAGAGAAGGGTCATCCGGATCCTTAAAAGTGACGATATCGCCAGCCTGGGGCAATGAGCTGCGATAGGCGAGCTTCTCCCCCACCAGACGGTCCCCAACCATGAGAGTGTCCGTCATGGAGGCGGATGGGATGATGAAGGGTTCTGCCACGTACGCTCGAACCAGCAGAGCGACAACGAGAGCAAGGCCGGCAAAGGCCACGAGCTCGATGAAGTCTCTAGCTGCGTTGCTATTTCCGTGAGCTGCGCGTGGCATCTACTCGGCTTCCCCTTCTGGCTCGACTTGCAACATAATCCCATGCGCGAACTCGCGCTCGTCATCAGTGATATTGGCCGATTCAAGAAGATCAGGCCTCAACCTCGCCGTGCGCTCGATTGCGTTCCTGCGTCTCCATGCGTTCACTTGCGCGTGATCACCGGAGAGAAGCACTTCGGGCACAGCCATACCATCATAGTCCGCGGGGCGGGTGTATTGAGCATACTCGAGAAGGCCGTCGTCCGAGAAGGACTCGTCTTGCGGGCTCATCTCGTCTCCGAGGGCCCCGGGAAGAAGGCGCACAATCGCGTCCGTTACGACCATGGCGGGAAGTTCGCCGCCAGTCAGAACGTAATCACCGAGGGAAAGGGTCTCGTCGGCAAGCGAATACACGCGCTCATCCATACCCTCATAACGACCGCACACGAAGATCAGACGATCCTCACGGGAGAGACGCTCGGCCTCTCGCTGCGTGAATGGAGTGCCGACAGGCGTGAAGAAGATGACTCGCGCGGGACGATCGTCAGAAGCCTTAATGGCGTTAACGGCTTCGAATATCGGCGCGGGCTTCATGAGCATGCCCTGACCACCGCCAAATGGCGCGTCATCGACCGTACGATGGCGATCGTGCGTCCAGTCGCGAAGATCATGAGCTCGGAACTCGAAAATGCCCTTCTTTTGAGCACGTCCCATGATCGAGGCGCCAAGGTAGGCGTCAAAAACGCCCGGAAATACGGAGAGGGTTTCGATTAGCACGCTAATTCCTCCCCTCGCCCGTATCCCAAGGCGCGAGACCGGTGGGGATAGAAACGCCAATGGGCGAATCCCCCGGCTCGAAATCGACAATCATCTCTTCCACAACGGGAATGAGAGTTTCCCCGCGCTCGCCATCGACGACCCATACGTCATTCGCAGGGCCGGACATCACCTCGGTGATACGCCCGAGCTCGCTGAGACGTTCGTCAACAACGAGACGCCCTACGAGCTGATAAGGATCATGAACGGCAAAGTCCGCGGGAAGGTCAGCCTCGGAGGCAAGAAACCACTTGCCAGCGAGCTCACGGGCGGCTCCTAGATCGTTGATACCCGACAAAGAGACAAGCTGACCCGTGGGCGAGGTCTCCACGTCGCCCACGACATGCCATCTCGAACCCTTAAGGGCCGGAGGCACGATAGCGACGCGGAGTCCCTCGTCCAAAACAGGAGGAAGGCCGCTCGCGGGAACCGCAACGACCTCCCCCTTTGTCCCGTGCGATTTTGCAACACGGGCTATGAGCCTATATCCGGCTGCCACGATCTAGCCAAGAACCTCGACGTCGACAGACGTGTCAACACGCTGTCCAAGAGCACGAGCAATGGTTCGAATGGCCTTGATCTGACGACCGTGCCGGCCAATGACCTTGCCGGCATCATCTGCTGCGCACTCGATTTCGATGAGCGTGCCGTCCTCGCGGTCGGTCACGTCAAGAGAAACCGCGTCCTCGTCATCGACGAGACCGCAAACAATGAGCTCGACAAGATCGGCGATGCGGTCGCTCGGCAGCTCCTCAGAGGCCACCTGGGCCTCCTCGAACGGCTGAGTCTCGGCATCCATGGCTACTCGGCGTTCTCGGCCTCGGCGGCAGCGGCATCCTTGGCGATCTGCTTCTTGGACTTCTTGACCTTCTTCTCAGGGGCAACGTCGCCGGTGCGAACGATGTCGATGAGGTGGGCGACGGCGCTGGAGGGCTGGGCACCCTTGGCAACCCACTCGTCGATCTTCTCAAGATCGAGGGTGATGGTCTTCGGGGTGGTCAGCGGGTTGAAGCGGCCGACCTCCTCGATGTGACGACCGTCACGCGGCATGCGGCTATCGGCGACGACGACACGGTAGTACGGGCGCTTCTTGGCACCGAAACGGGCCAGGCGGATCTTGACTGCCAAAGGTAACTCCTCCTTACGTGCGACGCGAGCAGAGTTGGCGTGGCGTCGCAAAACCAAACAAGCGATTTCTGATAATACGACAAAGTGCAGGAAGTTTGTAGTGGAATCATGGGTTTTAGGCAACCGAGCGCTGTCTGGCCCCATCGAAGGCGATACGTGAGGATTGCGTGACGCTTGCCAGGCTTTCAGGAAGCTTCAGGCTCGCTTCAGCCTCATTCATAGAATGAGTCTAATCGCGAAAGGGGTCAGAATGAACATCCTTGTTGTGGAAGACGAGAGAAACCTCGCAGACGCCATTTGCCATATTCTTGAAGGCGACGGCTATCACACAGACGCTGCCTATGACGGCAGGAGTGGCCTGACCTACGCTCGAAGCGGCAACTACGACGCCGCAATTCTAGACGTTATGCTTCCTGGGCTCGATGGATTCGGAATCGTCAAGGAACTCCGCAGCGAAGGCAATTCCCTGCCCATCATGATGCTGACAGCAAGGACCTCGACCACCGATAAGGTCGACGGCCTCAATCTTGGTGCCGATGACTATATGACGAAGCCGTTCGAAACTGCGGAGCTACTTGCGCGCACGCGCGCCCTAACCCGTCGCCAGGGCGAAGTGATTATCAACCAGCTCACATTCGCCGACCTCAAACTAGACCTCAACACGCACGAACTGTCTTCAAACGAACGTCACGTTCATCTTTCTCAAAAGGAATTCGAAGTAATGCGCCTGCTCATGAGCACGCCTGGCAGAATCGTGTCAAAGCAGGATCTCCTCACGCGCGTATGGGGAACCGACGGAGAAACGAGCGAGAACTCCGTCGAAGCTTACGTGAGCTTCCTGAGGAAGAAGATCTCCCACGTAAAGAGCCCGGTTCAGATCACGACGCTTCGCATGCTTGGCTATAGACTTGAGGTCACGGAAGCCTAAGACGGCGGCAGCCTCGGCCCCGGTGTTCAGTCGCACGACGCGCGACCCTCGCGTAGCGGATGAACTCACGCAGAACGCTCCGAGTGACAAGAATTGACAGGATGGCCCATGCTTAAGCGGCTTCGCATACGACTCGTCGCAATCATCGTCGGTCTCGTGGGGGCGGTTTACCTGTGCATGGTAGCCCTCACGTATATGAGCTCAGAAGCCTCCCTGAATACGCTCGTGGACCATTCACTCGCGGACGTCCTGCAAGAGCGTACCGGCTTTGATGCCGGCGTGGGGTCCGATGAGCCGTTGGGCATGGACCGACTTCCCGTCATCTGGGTTGACATAGCGTCGGGCGGCTTCGTCCTGGGAACGAATCAGGAGCAGGTGTCGATTGACGCGGACCTACTCAGAGAAACCGTCGCCAACGCTTTGGAATCTGGCCAAACATCCGGCAAGGATAAAACCAATCACATAAGCTGGCGAATGAGCTCCTCCAAATTCGGATGGAGAATCGCCATCGCAGACACCTCGAGCGTTGATGAGGAGATTTCGACTCAGCTCATAAGGTCGCTCGAGCTTGGAGCCGGCGGCATCGTCGCAATCGTTCTTATTGCTTTACTCCTATCCCATTGGGCGCTTAAGCCTGTGAAGCGCGCCTGGGAGCAGCAGAGACAATTCGTGGCGGACGCTTCCCACGAGCTAAAAACGCCACTTTCGGTCATCCTCGCGAACACCCAAATCCTCATGAATGACGAGTCGAAAATTCCGGAAGAGTCTCGACGCTGGATACGGGGGACATCAGACGAGGCAGAGCGTATGCGTGGCCTCGTGGAAGAGCTTCTCGAGCTCGCGAGAACCGAAGGCGGTGCCAGCAGTGCAAGGGCGAACGCTCCCGTCGACCTAAGTTCGCTTGTCGAGGGAGATGCCTTGCAATTCGATGCCGTTGCCTACGAACGCGGCTGCGGAATCGAAACGAATGTCGTCGACGGCATTTCGGTCCTGGGAGACCAGGATCAACTCAATCGTATGTTAAAGACTCTCATCGACAACGCTTGCAAATATGCGGCCCGCGGCACTCAGGTCAAAGTAACGCTTGAAAAGAACGGCTCGCATGCCCTCTTTGTCGTGACAAACCAAGGCGAGCCCATTCCCGAAGAAGACCTGCCCCACGTATTCGACCGCTTCTGGCGATCAGACAAGGCCCGCGCGAGGTCAACGGGAGGCTATGGCCTTGGCCTGGCAATCGCGAAGGGCATTACGGAGTCACATGGTGGCAAAATATGGGCGACGAGCGACGACGTGCAAGGCACGAGCTTCTATGTGAAGCTGCCGATTAACGAAAGGGCTTGATATGGAGCCTGCCGCAAAAGCCCTCTCAGTCCCCTGGAACGGCCCCGCGATTGGCCTCCTCGACCTTGACGCCTTCTTTGCGAGCGTCGAACAGCTTGACCATCCCGAATGGCGAGGCAAGCCCGTCATTGTAGGCGGCGACGCCGATCGCCGCGGAGTGGTTTCGACGGCCTCATACGAAGCCAGGAAATATGGCGTTCATTCTGCCATGCCCGCGGCGACAGCACGGCGCCTCTGCCCAGACGCCATTTGGACGCACGGAAGTTTCTCGCGATATCGCCAGGTCAGCAATCTCGTCATGGATATCCTCGTGGACGAGACTCCGTTGGTGGAGCAAGTCTCGATCGACGAGGCGTTCTTCGACATAACGCCTGGACGCTATTCCAAGGAAAGCCCCATCGATATCTGCAGACGCATTCAGAAGCGCGTGGCCTCCCTTGGAGTCACGTGCTCCATTGGCATAGGCGTCTGCAAGACCGTGGCAAAAATCGCCTCGGAAATGGAGAAGCCCCGAGGGCTCACCGTCGTGATCCCAGGTACGGAGGCGGGATTCCTCGCTCCCCTACCTGTGCGTTCAATGAGCGGGATTGGGCCATCGGGCGAGGCGAAGCTCATTCGCATGGGAATCAAGACACTTGGCCAGCTCGCCGTCGCAGACCCCTCTCTGCTCGAACGGGAGCTCGGATCTCTGGGAGTAACGCTCCGCGAGCGTGCCGCGGGAGCTGAACGCTCCCGAGTTGGCGAACGTGCCGTTGAAGAAGATCCGAAGTCCATTTCAAACGAAAGGACCTTCGCAACAGACCTGACGAGAAAGGACGAGATCCTCCCCTCACTCGACGCACTTTGCGCAATGGTAGCAAGGAGGCTGAGAAGAAAGGGCCTCGCGGGCTCAACCCTCACGGTCAAGATCAAGAATACTGCCCTAAGCTCGCGCTCCGCCCAGTCGAAGCTGTCGGAGCCGACGGATGACGAAAGCGTGATGTCTCCCGTCGCACGAGAGCTGGTAAGGCAGCTCTGGAGCGAGGGCGACCCCGTTCGCCTCCTGGGAGTGGGCATCTCCAACTTCATGGAACAGGGCCCCCAACAGCTTGACCTGTTCGAGGACCCCGAGGTTGAACGCCGCAAGTCTGCGATGCGGAAGCTCCACGTGGCAACGGACGCTCTCAAAGAGCGATTTGGCGACGAAGCGGTGGCCTTTGGAAGAGAGATGAAACTCAAAGGAGCCACAACGAACACGCAGCCCCAGCACAAAGAGGATGACTAGTCCTCCAAGGCGAGCTCGAAGCGCGGCGCGTCTCCCCAAAGGTGCTCGATGCGGTAATAGTCCCTTGCCTCGGGAGAGAAGACGTGCACGATAACCGTGCCGTAATCCATAAGAATCCAGCGGCCATCGGCCCTTCCCTCGATTGAGATGGGGCTAAGGCCAAAGGCGGCGTGAATGCGTTCCTCGACCTCGTCAACCACGGAGTCCGCAAGACGAGCGTTTGCGCCGGTGCAGATGACGACGGCGTCGCATACGTCAGAGATGCCGACAAGATCGATGGCAACGATGTCATCGGCCTTCTTCGCGTCAGCGGCGGAAACTGCGACATTGACGAGGTCGCGAGAATTAAAGTCAGTCGACATGAATCTCCTTTAGTTGGCCGCGCGCGAAAGCACGAAGTCGTTGTAGATGTTGAGAGTTCCAGGATAGAGATAGCGCCTCGTGTCTATGACGTAGGACACTCCGTCTGCGAAGCTCTCCCAGAAAAGGTCAGGGAGGGATAACGAACCCGCATGGTTGCGCTGCGAGACTATCGCGGAGGCGTTCTTGCGGAACGGCTCTATGCCGTCGGCAACGAAAATGACCATGTCGAGGGGGCTCATATGCGAGTCTCCAAGCGTATGGCGCTCGATTGCCTGTAAAACCTCACTCGAGAGCTCAGGAAAAATGCCAGGAAGCTCACGGGCGGCGACCATTCCGTGCAGAACCGGCTCAACGAGAGAATAGTCGACGCCAAGATCGATGCCGAGGGCAGAGGCCCTGTCCAAGAGCACATTCTTTGGAAGTCCCTTAGACCAGTCGTGGAGAATGCCGGCCACTCTGGCCGGATACGGGTCGACGCCATAGGCGAGAGCAAGTCGCTCGGCGACAAGACCCACCGAAAGAGAATGCGAGAGGCGCTTGGGCTTCCTTTCGAGTTGCTTCGCAAGCGCCGCTTCGTAGCTGTCGATGGCGACGATCTCGGCATCACTGTACGCTGGAAGCTTCTTTGGAAGCCAGGAGACGTCTAGACCTTTCCATAGCTTGCAATCGTTCTTCTTACTCATGCGCCCTCCGTGCTCATGCCACCCATGAGACCCAAGGCATCAGGTGCCACGTATGGTGCTCGCGCCGCTTCATACAGGTGGCGCTTTTCGATATAGCCGACGACGGAATCGCTCGTCAGGTAGCGAAGCGACTGACCCGCTGCAACTCGAGAGCGAAGATCACTCGAAGAAATCGCAAGCGCTGGAACCTCAAGATAATGCACCAAGAAGCGGATCCCGGATTCCGCGAGGCTCGCCCTCGCGTGCTCGAGATCATAGCCAGGACGAGTGGCGCCAACCAAATGCGCAAGGGACGCGATGCGATCGGCATCATGCCAGCTCAGGATGTCGCTGATAGCATCCGCGCCCGTGATGAAATAGATCTCCACGTTATTGGGATAGTGATTCCTCAATAGCTCCAGGGTATCTACGGTGTAGGTAATGCCGGGTCTATCAACCTCAAGTCTGCTCACGAGAAAGCGAGGATTATCCGCAGTTGCCAGCAGCGTCATGGCGTGACGATCCTCAGCGCTCGAGACATGCCTGTCTTGCTTAAAAGCAGGACTTCCAGCCGGCACGAACACGACAAGGTCGAGGTTGAGGTCATGGGCCGCCTGCTCGGCAGCAACAAGGTGCCCATTGTGGATGGGATCGAATGTACCGCCCATAACGCCAAGGCGATACGTGCGCGAGGAGTCCCTTCCCAACGCGGGAAGGTCCGAGACGAGCTTGGCGGCGACGTCGCCAGGAAGAGCTTCCTTGCCCGCAGACATTAGGCACGCACCTGGCCATCACCACGAAGGAGGCACTTGGTCGTCGTGAGGGCAAACGCTCCCATGGGGCCACGGGTATGCAGCTTTTGGGTCGAAATGCCAATCTCGGCTCCCAGACCAAACATGCCACCGTCAGTGAAGCGCGTGCTGGCATTTACATAGACCGCAGCGGCATCAACGCGCGCAAGGAAAGCCTCCGCCGCATTAACGTCACGAGCCACGATGCACTCAGAGTGCTGAGTACCAAATCGATTGATGTGCTCGATTGCCGCATCAATGCCGGGAACGACATGAACGGCAAGATCAAGAGAATCGTACTCACGCGCCCAATCATCCTCTGTGGCCGCAACGTACTCAGAGCTCTCATTGAGGCCATTCTCGGCGCATGCGGCCAGGGTGGCCTCGTCACCATGAACCAAGACGCCCCAAGTGCGACAAGCACTCACGAGGCGCGGCAGGAATTCGCTCGCAACGTCCTCGTCAACAAGCACCGTCTCGATCGCATTGCAGACGCCCGGCCTCTGGGTCTTTGCGTTTTTGATAATAGAAATGGCCATGTCAAGATCGGCGGAAGAGTGAACATAGACATGGCAATTGCCCTCGCCCGTCTGGATCACCGGGACGGTCGCCTGCTCGACGCAGGTGCGAATGAGCGAGTGGCCGCCGCGCGGAATGAGGACGTCAACGAGACCGTTGGCCTGCATAAGCTCAAGCGTCTCCGCTCGATCCGAAGAGTCGATGATACACGCGCAGTCTCGAGGAAGTCCGGCAGAAGCAATGCCGTCGCGACAGGCCTGGGCAATAGCCTCGCAGGAATCATGAGCCGCGGAACCGCCACGGAGGACCACGGCATTGCCAGAACGCAGTGCAAGACAGATGGCGTCGGCAGTGACGTTGGGCCTAGCCTCGTACACCATCGCAACAACGCCGAGGGGTACGCGAACCTGGGTAAGACGAATGCCAGAGGCAAGCGTCCTGCCGCCAACAACCTCGCCGATGGGGTCAGCTTGGGATGCAACCTCTCGCATGCCGGCAACGATACCGTCTATGCGAGCGTCATCAAGCATCAGGCGATCAAGCAGAGGACCTGGCATGCCGGCCTTGCTACCACGTTCCATATCGCGGCCGTTGGCCTCGAGAATGGCGGACCTAGACTCCCTCACGGCATTTGCTGCAGCAAGAATCGCCTTGCTGCGCAGCGAGGCGCTTGCCTGGGCAAGCGCGACGGAAGCGTCATGTGCGGCGCGGGCCTTATCGATTGCCTCGGACATATCGTTCCCTTCAGTCGTACGCGCGTGAAATCGAGATTAGAAGACGAGGAGCTCGTCCCTGTGGATGACGGGGCAGTCGTCACGGTCGGGCCAAAAGCGCTTAATGACCTCAAGCCTGAGGCCGTGAATACGCCAAATGTCATCCGAGGAGTAACGCGTGATGCCACGAGCGATGAGCTGGCCTTTGGAATCGAGCACGTTGACGGTATCTCCGGCGTCAAAGGTTCCATCGATCCCGGTAACGCCCACGGGAAGAAGCGAGGCGCCATCCCTCTCGAGCGCATACACAGCACCATCGTCGACCGTAATAGAGCCACGAGAAAGGCCCGCAAGGCCAATCCAGAGCTTACGTGCCTGCTCGTGGCCCATGCTGGCCGGCCCCTCGAACCGAGTGTGGCGCCCAGTCCCGGCGACGGCGGAAAGAAGCGCACCCTCTTCCCTGCCCTTGCAGATAACCATGGGAATGCCGGCGGCTATCATCGCGCGGCCGGCTCGAATCTTAGTGGCCATACTTCCGGTCCCGTAGCTTGAGCCAGCGCCGCCCGCCATCGCAACAATCTTCGAGCTGACACGCTCGACGTGATCGATGAGCTTGGCGTCAGGATGCGTGTCGGGATTAGCGGTGTACAGGCCATCGATGTCCGAAAGGATGACGTAAAGATCCGCGTCGATAAGCGACGCGACGATGGCGCCGAGCATGTCGTTGTCGCCAAAGGAGAACTCACGAACGCTGACGGTGTCATTCTCGTTCACGATGGGAATGACGCCCAGGTCAAGGAGACGCTCGAAGGTGTTCCTCGCATTGAGATAACCCGTCCTATCCACCACGTCACCGCGGGTGAGAAGGACCTGCGCACACTTGATTCCATCCTCGGCGAGAACCTCGGCATAGCGTTCGATGAGCTTCGTCTGGCCCGCGGCGGCACAGGCCTGAAGGGTCGGGATGTCCCCAGGACGCTCGGTAAAGCCAAGGAGGGAGCGCCCGACGGCGGCAGCGCCGCTCGATACGAGAACGACTTGGTTCCCCGCCCTGCGAAGCTCCCCCATCTGAGAGCAGAGGGAACGCACGAAGGCGAGATCAAGCTCGTTATCCGAACCCATAAGAGTCGACGAGCCAACCTTGAATACGATCAGGGACAAAGGCTACTCCTCCTCAGCTGTATCGGAAGAGGACGCATCGGCAAACGAAGCCTCATCGGAATCGTCCTCGACAGACGAAGCGCCATCGAACGATGCGTCAACGTCAGACTCGTCGAGGTCTTCACAGGCGGCAGAAAGCTCACCGACCGTCAGCACGTCATCATCCCAGTCATCGTCGAACACAAGCTGAGGCTCATCCTCGCGGAGCTCGGCGTACGCATCATCGTCGTCCTGCGAGTAATCAAGGTCATAGCCTAGGATACATACGGTATCGCCAGACTTGACACCCGCCTTCGCGAGCATGTCATCAAGGCCCATGCGATCGAAACGATGCTGGAGGTAGGCAATGGCTTCCTCGTTGTCCCAGTCGGTCTTGATGACCATACGCTCGACGGCGGTGCCGCGAACACGCCAGACACCACCACCGAGGTTCTCCACCTTGATGGCGTTCTCGCGGCGAGTCCTCTTCTCCCTGAAGACCTCGTCGCGGACCGGACCCTGCTCGACCTCGCGATCGGCGCGAAGACCGGAAACGAGATCGGCAACGGTGCTTTCAAGCGCATCGATGCCCACGCCCGTCACAGCGGAGACGGCAAAGAAGGGATGGCCGTCCGCAGCGACGCGACCACGCAGCGCCGCAAGGGCTTCGCTCGTTCCGGGCATGTCGCACTTGTTGGCGACGACAACTTGGGGCCTCTCGGCGAGCTCGGGCGCATAGGCTGCAAGCTCGCGATTGATGATCTCATAGTCCTCTACGGCGTCACGGCCCTCATAGCCGCCCGTAAGGTCTACGACATGCATGATCAATGCGGTGCGCTCGATATGCCTGAGGAATTCGTGTCCAAGGCCCTTACCCTCGCTAGCGCCCTCGATAAGGCCAGGAACGTCCGCCACGACAAACGATCCGGCCTCGCCAGCCTTGACGACGCCAAGGTTGGGGATAAGCGTCGTGAAGGGATAATCCGCCACCTTGGGACGAGCCGCGCTCATGCGAGCGATGAGGGAGGACTTGCCCACGCTAGGCATACCAACAAGCGCGGCATCAGCCATGAGCTTCATCTCGAGCTCAATCCAGTGCTCAAAGGCGGGCTCGCCCTTCTCGGCGAATGCGGGAGCCCTGCGCACGGACGTCACAAAGTGGATGTTGCCCTTACCGCCAGTGCCGCCAGGGCCGACTACAGTGCGCTCGCCGGGGCGAGTGAGGTCCGCGATCTCATACAGGGGCTCCATGGTCTCAGGATCAAGCTCGCGCACAACGGTGCCACAGGGCACCTTGAGAATCAGGTCCTCACCATCCTTGCCGTGACGCCTGGCTCCCTGGCCATGGGTGCCGCGCTCCGCACGGAAATGGTGCTTGAAGCGATAATCAATAAGAGAGGAAAGCTGAGGATCGCACTCGAGAATGACATCCCCACCGCGACCGCCGTCTCCCCCATCAGGACCGCCCTTGGGAACGAACGCCTCACGACGGAATGACATGCAGCCGGCTCCGCCGTCGCCACCCTTTACGTTAATGCGTGAAATGTCGGTGAACTGGGACATGCGATCCCTTCCAAACTGGAATTGAAGCTTACGAAAAAGGACCCCCGGCGATAGAGGCCGAGGGTCCTTTGCTGCCCAAATTGGGTCGAGGAAGCCCTTAAGCCTCCTGAGCCGGACGCACGTGCACGCGGTGCTTGGCGCCCTTCACAAACTCGACGGTGCCGTCGGTGAGGGCGAACAGGGTGTCGTCCTTGCCGCGACCGACATTCTCGCCCGGCGTGATGTGCGTACCGCGCTGACGAACGATAATCTGACCGGTCTTGATGGACTGACCGCCGAAGACCTTGGTGCCAAGGCGCTGAGCCGCAGAATCGCGACCGTTACGGGAGCTAGCCTGACCCTTCTTGTGTGCCATTGATGGTACCTGCCTATCTAGTCGAAACTAAGGGAACGCGCGCTACTCGGCAGCGTCCTCGGTCGTGGCGGCCTTCTTGGCCGTCGAGGTGATGCGGGGCATGCTGCAGACCTCAAGACGAGTGAGGTTCTGACGGTGACCCTTCTTGACAGAGTGGCGCTTGCGCTTCTGGAACTTGAAGACGAGCTGCTTGGCGCCCTTGTGCTGGTCGACAACCTTGCAGGTAACCTTCTTCTTGGCAAGCTTGGCGGAGTCGACGAGGACCGTCTTACCGTCATTGAGCATCAGAACGTCGAGCTTGACCTCGTCGCCAGGCTGCGCATCAAGCTTCTCGACGTCGAAGACGTCGCCCTTGGCAACCTTATACTGCTTGCCACCAGTCGTGATGATTGCGTACATGTGAGAGCCCTTCATTGCTGTGGTGAGTGCAACAGTTGGAAATAATACGCTAGGAAATAGGTACCGTCAACGACAAAAATGCGGTTGTTGACGGGCTTTCCACGCTTTCTCCGCCTCAAATCTTGCGATGAGCGCCCGTCCGACGGCAGCGGTGCCTCCAAAGGCGATGGTGGGACGAACGAGAAAGCCCAAACCGGGAAGATTCTTACTCAAATAACGAGCTATGCCTCGACAAGCGAAAGCGCTCGCCACGACGAATGCAATGTCTGCAACCCGCCCGGAACTGACGCCGCAGCCGTGAGCGCCGGCGACGTCTAGCGCCATAAGAGCCTGGTTGGCGGTGAGCAGCGGCATTTCTGCGCCGCCACTCAAGGGTAGAATCGAAATAGCCGCATTTTGAGCGCAGCGCCTCGAAACGCAAGCGAGCGAGACGGCATGACGGACAAACGGGAAGTTAGTCGCGAGGGCGATGTCAGCGTGACATGCTTCTGCCATCCAGGTCGCCAACTTCTCAAGCATGGCTTCAGGCGACGTGGCGGCGATGAGCGCGGCTCCTGAAACCTCATGGGGCTCGGGTGCCTCGACGCTTGTCTCGACGACTATGGCGCACGGCACCGCCATCGAAGTGAAAGCCCTTGAGACCTCCGCGGCGATCCCGGAAGTGCCCGCGACGACAATGGCGAGGTCGCAATCCGGGTTGACACGAACAGGGGCACCGGGACGCACTACCTCGACGTGGACGAGGCCAGTCGCAGCCTGGGGCATAAGAGCGTCGCGCAGCGGGCAGACGAGTTCGGACGGAGCCCCCTCCTCCAGCTCAATAGACACGCGAACGCAAGACCGACGAGAATTCTCGGCAGCACGGGCGCCATCAACAACCTGCCTCACGGCGCCAAATGGAATGTCTGAGAGCTTTGCCAAAACACGCCCTCCTTAGGCCGACTTCGTACGGTGCAGATAGACGGACTGCACGATGCCCACCGACGCAACCTGAATAACCATAGACGTGGATCCATAGCTTACGAACGGCAGTGGAATACCGGTGATCGGCATGATGCCGATACACATGCCAACGTTCTGAAGCAACTGATAGCTCCACATGGCAATGACGCCGGCAAGCACTAGCTTCGCAAACGGGGCGTCAACACGCATCGCAAGGGCAAGAGCCGAATAGATAAGCCAGGCATAGAGAGCAAGCAGGGCAACGGCGCCAACGAATCCGAACTCCTCGGCAAGACGGGCGAAGATAAAGTCAGTGTGGTTCTCCGGAAGAAAGCCGCCAGCAGACTGAGTGGCCGCCCCAATGCCCTTGCCAAAGAGGCCGCCGGATCCAACGGCGATTTTTGCCTGCTGGAGGTTATAGCCAGCGCTCGTGGACTCAAGACTGGAATCCGCAAACACGAGTAGACGATTGAGCTGATACTGCTTGAGCGGAAAATGGAAATTTATCGAACAGAAAATGATCAACGCGCAGCCCGCGACGAACATCGCGAGCGTGACGAGGACCCATTCCCGCTTCGCTCCGGCACAGATGATGATCGCAGCGCCCGTCACGACGATGATCAGGCCCGTACCAAGGTCAGGCTGCGCCATAATTGCTGCAAAAGGAACGAGCAGCGTGCCGCAAAGCTTCACGTAATCTCGAAGCTCCTTGATGCGCCCGTTATACTGCGCGGCAAGAGATGCCATGAGGAAGATGGTGACGAGCTTGCCAATTTCTGACGGCTGGAAGCGCAAGGGACCCAACTTAACCCATCCGGTCATGCCGTTAGCAGCGCTCGCTAGTCCGGGGATACGCGGGGACAGCATGAGGACGACGTCAATCACAAGAAGCCACGTGCTCATATTTGCTAAGGCTCGATAGTCATAGCGCCACACGAATGCAGCCGCGACAAGACCAAGTACGGCTCCGACGGCCTGCCTCGGCAGAGAGGCGTAGGCATTGGATAGGGACGCGCTCCAAACGACCACGAGCCCGTAGGCAATGAGCAGAAGCGCAGGAATTAGATTAGCCCAATAGATCTCGGAGAGAATGCCGCCCTTGCCTGGCATGCGCGCGTGCGCAGCCCCCGGCTTCTTGCCGGCGTCACCTCCAAATAGAGATGAGACGATAGAGCCAAAGCCAACGCCACCAGCAGAATTCTGAGCCATCTTTCCCTCCTCTACCTAGTTCCGTCGCTGACTTCGGTCGTATTAGTATCAGGCTCCCCAAAGAGCTGGCCGAGTATGTCTCGGCAGACGTACATCGCGGAGACCGAACCGTAGCCGCCGTTGTCGATGACGGCGGGGAAGGCGGACCTCCGGGTATCCGCAGGGGCGTAACAGCAGAACCAGCCCGTAGGCTCCTCGTTGCCATGCTCACCCGTGCCGGTCTTGCCCGCAACGCGGGTGGTCATATTGGTGAAGTGGGCCGCCATCGACTCGCTCTCCTCGTAAATGACGCCCTCGAGTCCCGAGTGGACGAGGTCGAAGCTCGTCTGTGGCTCGCTGGGTTCGAGGTGGACCTTGGGCGTGTAGTCGCGCGCCGCAGAGGTGCCGCCGCGGCCGAGCACGCTCTTGAGGACATGCGGGGTCCAGATGGTGCCGCCGTTGGCGATGCCCATGTAGGCACAGCACATCTGGAGGGGTGTGACGAGGATGTCGCCCTGGCCGATGGCGATGTTCGTGTAGTCGCCGCCGTTCCACTTTCGATCCGCGTCGGACCAGCTCGTGAAGTAGTTCCACTTCCACTCCGCGTCGGGAACTCGCCCGGAAGCCTCACTGGGAAGATCGATTCCCGTCTGCGAGCCGAGGCCCCACTTGCGGAAGGTCTCCTGCATTCCGTCCTGCTTGTCCTCGTCGAGGTTGAAGAAGGCCTTCGCGATCTCGTAGAAGACGACGTCACAGGAGTAGGTGATGCCGTTCCTCAAGTCGATCGCCCCATGGCCCTTATGGTCCCAACACCACTTACCATTAGCCTCGCCGAAGCCCGTCCACCAACCATTGCAGACGTAGCTCGAGCCGGCGTCTGCGACACCATAGTCAAGGGCCGCGAACGTCGTGAGCGGCTTGATGGTGGAGGCGGCTACGAACTGACCGGCAAGCGCTCGGTTCATGAGGGGATTCGCCGCCTCGTCGGCGGAGAGCGCCTCCCAGTCATCCTGAGAGATGCCGCCCACGAACAGCTCGGGCTTGAAAGTGGGGGCACTTGCCATGGCGATAACCTCGCCGTTGGTAACGTCGACCACGCAGGCGGCTCCGGACTTGCAGCTCTCGATGCCCCCGTCGTGACGCTTCTTGATGATCCTGGCGAGCGATTCCTCGGCCATGCGCTGCACGTCGACGTCGATGGTCAGCATGATGTCGCTACCCGCCTCCGCCGGGACGGAGGTGGAGTAGTCGGTCACGTTACCGTGAACATCGACGTAAACTGTCTGCTCGCCGCGGACTCCCTGGAGCACCTCCTCATACTGATACTCGACGCCAGCCTGGCCGGTGGTGTCGCCGGACTCGTACGTGATACCCGCGTTCGAGGTCTTGGAGGCGTTGATCTGGTCCTCCGTCACGGTGCCGGTATACCCGAGGAGGTGGCAACAGACCTCACCCTGCGGATAAGAGCGCTGGGTACGCTGCTCAACGGTGACATTTGGAAAAACGTCAGCATGCTCCTGAATGTAGGCAACCGTAGTACGTGGAACGTCGATGCATATGGTGCGTGCACTCTGAGCACTTTGCGATGAATCCGTAGCCCTGAGCTTGGCCGCCATCGAGGGCATACCCAGCACGGCGGCAAGCAGGTTGAGCTCGATCGCATCGTCAACGACATCAGCATGTGCACAAACCGTAAGACTCGGGCGATTCGTAACGAGTTCAACTCCGTTGCGGTCGAGGATGCGACCGCGAGGAGCAAACGACGTGACCGTACGAGTGCGGTTTGACTCCGCTTGGCGCGTGTAGTCACCTGAACCCACGATCTGCATTGACCAGAGCCTCGCCAGCAGCGCCCCGATTACGCCACCGGAGAAGATGCCGAGCCCTATGAATCGCCGCTTGAACATCTTATCCGGACTGGCGTCATTGCCGCCAGCCGCACGCGGCGCCTGCCCGCCGATATCGAACTTGAGGGCGGACGAGCCGGAATGCAGAAGCAAAACGAGCACGACCGCCACTACGGCAGCGACAATAACTATGAAAATTAGAGCAAAAGTAGCCGAGGACATCGTCTACAGACCCTTCATAGAGAATCGCGCGCCGCGATGAGAGCCCTTGCCCTTACCGAAGCCAGAGGTTGGAGCACACGAGCGAGACAGGATGACCGCGACGATCAGGAATGCGACCACGTCAAGAACGGACCCGGGAAGCGCGCGCAAGAAAAGCGCGTCGACGAGAGAGCTCGACTGACCGAAGATGAGAATGACGATGCCATAGACGACATTCACGAACAGCGTCACGGGAATGAACAGCGTGATTGACGCGACAAGGTCATCGGCAACGCGGCTGCGGCCCATCGCAGCAAGACCAAACCCCACGATGGTAAGAATGAGAGCCATGAGCCCAATGGGGCCCGATCCTGCGAGGTCATAGAAGGCACCGGCGACAAAGCCGACCACGGGAGCCATCTTGACGCTACCCCCAAGGCACACGCACGCAACGAGAACGAGGGCGAGATTGGCTCGCCCCCCGAGGAAGGCAACGTTGGGAACGAAGCCAATCTGGAGAATAGCGAGGACAACGGCAAGGATGATGGCCATGCGCTTGTTCTTCTCAGAATCTTTGACGATCATGCTTCCCCCTATTCCCCACTTGAATCGCCATCGGAACTCGAGCCGTCATCGCCGCTTGCGGAACCATCTGTCGTGGCGGCCGCAGTGGAGGCAGACGTCGTGGTGGCCGCCTTGTCCTGGTCGTTAGCTGACGCCGTATCCTCTGCGCTCGCCTGCTGGTTATCATTGATGGACGTGATGACGAGCACCTCTTCAAGGCTCGAAACGGTAGACAGAGGCTCGACAGATATCTCGTAATAGAGAGCGCCAGAGGACTTGGTCACGTTCGTCACCGTGCCGACTGGCAACCCGCGAGGATAGACGCCGCCAAGACCGCTCGTGATGATCGTGTCCCCGGTAGCCACCTGCTGGTCAGAACGGACAAGGGTCAAACGAAGCGTCCCGTCCGCCGATCCAACGAGCTGACCTTGCGCGCGACTTGACTGCACCATGCAGGAAACCCCGGAGGATTCGTCCGTGATGAGGCGGACCACCGCGGTCGAAGGTCCGCATTCGCTAACCTGACCGATTACGCCCGTAGAGCTCGTAACGGGCATTCCGACGGCAATGCCAGAAGTCGACCCCTTGTCGATAGTGATGGTCGAAGTCCACGAATCACTCGACTGAGCGATGACACGTGCCGCGGTGGAAGTCAGGCTGTATTCGTTCCTAAGCTGGAGAAGGTCCGTCAGGGTGTTCGCTTGCTGCTCATACTCAGACAGCTTGGCAACCTGGGCCTTGAGCTGCTCGTTCTCTTCTCGTAGCTCCGAAAGTGTCTCGGAGTCCGCAGTAAGGTTGCCAACGATGTTGCCGATACCAGAGACGGGAGAGGCAACAACCGAGCCAACGACGCGCACGGGCGATGCCACGGCCTGGAAAACTCCACGAATCCCATGAAGCACGCCGCCATCACCCTCGCGAGCTCCGACTACAAACATGAGGAGCGACGCAACGGTAAGGACAACAAGCGAGCGCGGGACCCCCGAGGAGGACCCGCGCCCAAGAGATGAGCTGGGAGCGGAAAAACGCTGAGCCATCGGCAATTCCCTACTTGCCAGAGCTCTGTACGAAACCGCCGGACAGAGCGTTGGCCTCAAGGACCTTAGCGCAACCGAGAACGACGTTCTCGAGAGCAGTGGGACTCACGTTAACAGGGACACCGGTCTCCTCGCGAAGACGCTGATCAAGACCACGAAGCATGCCACCGCCGCCGGTAAGCATGATTCCGTAGTACATAAGATCGCTCGCGAGATCAGGCGGGGTGACGTCAAGGGCATCCTTGACAGCCTTCGTGACTTGGTCAAGAGGAGCATCAAGCGCACGACGAATCTCCTCGGACTCGATACGAACAGTCTTCGGCAGGCCACTCATGACATCGCGACCGTTGACCTCGACATCGAGCTCTTCCTTAAGAGGCGCGGCAGAGCCGACCTTGATCTTAATGTCCTCAGCCGTTCGCTCGCCGATGGATAGGTTGTAGGCATCGCGAACATGTTCGAGAATCACCTGGTCAAACTCATCACCTGCGGTACGAATCGACTGCGAGACGACAATGCCGCCCATGGCGATGACAGCAACTTCCGTGGTGCCACCACCGATGTCGACGACCATGGTGCCCGTCGGGTCCTCGATGGGCAGGTTAGATCCAATGGCGGCGGCCATCGGCTCCTCGATGAGGAAGGCCTGACGAGCGCCCGCCTGAATAGTAGCTTCGAAAACGGCACGCTTCTCAACGGAAGTAACGCCAGAGGGAACGCAGACGACAACGCGAGGACGAGGACTCCAGGGATAACGACGCGTTGACGCCTTCTCGATGAAGTATCGAAGCATTACCTCAGTAACATCGAAATCAGAAATGACACCATCCTTAAGCGGACGGATAGCCGTGATGGAACCGGGCGTCCTACCCACCATACGCTTGGCGTCAGCGCCAACGGCAAGGACTCGTTCCTCGCTCTGGTCAATGGCGACCACGGAAGGCTCATTGATGACAATGCCCTCTCCACGCACGGAGACAAGCGTGTTAGCCGTGCCAAGGTCAATGGCAAGATCGCCACCGTACTCGCCAAATATAGAGTCAAAAAAAGACATGGCATCAATTCCAAACTTGACGGCACCTTCGCCGCTCGGACTATTGCTACAAGAATACCCAGAAGCTTACTGGACAGACACCTCAGTGGTCTTTGCACTGGGTTCCGTTGAGGCCTCCGGAGACACGGCGGAACCAGTGGAGGCGCTTGAGCCGTCAGGAGTCACCTCTCCGTCACTAACGGTGGTCGCAAGCGAACCACTCGCAGCATCGGAGCTGGATCCTTGGGAAGCAAAGGTGAGCGACACGTTCGTTACCTTCCAACCCAAGCCATCACGCACGAGAGAGACGGAATAAGACTGGCTACCGCCCGAGGCGAGGCTGGCATTAACGAGCGCCGTACTCTGTGCCATAGAGCGGTCGATACCGGAAACGCTACAAGTGGCACCACGAGGCATGATGGATTCGATGTCCCTACGAGCATCATCAGAAATGGAACTCGAAAGATAAGGAGTGATATCACTGCCAGAAGTACCAGCGCTAAACATGTCAGAAACCACGGCCTCCTGAGTGGGCCAGCCATAGCCCTTATAGTAGGCAAAGCCACCAACTCCACCAAGAATGGCGAGAAGAAGGAGGATAAACAGAACCACCTTGAGGCCACGGTGATTGTGCTTGCGACGCATCTTGCGATCGTCGCGATCAGCCTTCATGAGGTCCTCCTCCGTTACGGAGAAGAAGCCCGTGTCCTCAGGACTCGGAATGAACTCGCCGGAACGACCCATCGGGTCAAGCGGATCATACGCCGCACCCTGAGAGTAACCCTGGCTCACGACAGCCTGGGATCCAGATTGATCCGTGGCAACAAGGCCCTGGTCACCATAGCCGGCATTGGCAAGCATCTGATCGGTCTCAGAGGGGCCAGAACCAGCTGCAGCAGAAAGAGCCCTTTGAGCCGCAGAGAAGGCAACCTGCTGCTCCGGCGTAAGGGTGTAGTTGGGATCCGCAGCCGCATGGTTGAACGCGTCCGCAGCCTCTGAGATCTTGTTGCAAGCCATGTAGGCCTGGCCGAGCTCCGCGTTGATGGCACCCGTGCTAGCACTCGTAGAAAAATCTAGGGCCGTACGATAGGCATCAATAGCATCGTTGGTACGCGCGAGCTGCATAAAGCAGGCACCAAGCTTCACGAGAGACTGGGCCGGATCGGGATTCTGCTCGTCAATCGCGGCAGAACGCCAGGCGCTCGCAGCCTCAACAACGAGACCACGCTTCTCGAACAGCTTGCCAAGGGCGAGATACGCCTTATAGGGCGTAGGATAGCTAGGATCAGAGACCGCAGCCTGGAAGCACGCCAAAGCCGCGTCATCCTGACCGGCGGCAACAAGTGCGCGGCCACGGTTGCAGTTAAGAGCGCCGACATGGCCATATGTAGCGTCAGAAAGTGCCTCTGCGTACGCAGCTGCGGCCTCAGCATAACGGCCGAGCTTCATAAGGGCGTTGCCACGAAGGTGGTCGGCCTCGCCAAAGGCCTCACCGGAGGACTTGGCGTTCTCGAGGGCGCTGGCAGCTCCAGCCCAATCGCCACGCTGATAAGAGTCCTTGGCAATCCTGAAAGCTTCGGTATTCATAGGTCATCCGTCCCTTGGGGTTCTAGGCCTCGTGACTAATGCGAATGGACTCGATGTCATCACCCGCGCGCAAGGCACTAATGACATCGAGGCCTTCGATGGTCTGGCCAAAAACCGTGTAGTCATTATCGAGCATGTGCTGGGCGCCAAGGCAGAAATAGAACTGCGAGCCAGCGGAATCCGGATTAGACGAGCGTGCCATCGCAAGCGCGCCATCGTCATGGCTATTGCGAGGATTCGTATCATACTCATGGACGATACGATAGCCAGGGCCACCGGTGCCCGGCTGGCCATCAGGGCCACGCATGCCGCGAGCGACCTCATCAGAAGTCATGTCGCGAGTGTTGGGGCAACCGCCCTGGATGACGAATCCGGGCACATAGCGATGGAACTTGAGGCCGTCATAGTAGCCGCTCATGGCAAGCTCGCAGAAGTTAGCTACGTGAATGGGAGCACCCTCGGCGTCGAGGCGCACGCGAATGGTGCCCTTCGAGGTAACAATAGTGGCGACCTCGTCACCGACGCAGACATACTCAGGAGTGTAGAGGGGATCGGGCATACCGAACATGTGGCCTCCATGCATGTGGACGCGCGCCTCGTGGCGCGGATTCAAACAAACCTATCCAGATGATTCTAGCAGCACGAGCCACTGTTCACACATTCGGCACGCCACATTAAGACGCAAGGCGCTCGGAGAAACATATAAGTCTCCTCGAGCGCTCCTAGCGGACACTATTTTAAAGGACCCGAAAACACCGCTCTTATCTCTGCGCCGGCTTCCATGCGTCATAGTTCTTCTTGAACAAATTGACGTAGGACTCAGAGCCATCAGACTCCCTGTTCCCGACCATGGGAGCGAGAATCTTGCCCTTATCGGCAGCCGGATCAGAGGAACCCGCAGAAACCTTCCATGCGTCATAAATGGACTCGACGCGGTTTCTGAGCCAGCTTGCCAGCGTAGAGACGTTGGTCTTCTGATCCGTATAGGTACCCGTCGTCACGACGTCAATGTTGGAAATCGTCGTCACGACGTTGCTGGCGTCAAGCGAAAGCTGCTTTGCCTCTTCGAGGGCGGCTGAACGATCCTCTGAAGACCCTGAGATACCCGTGGTATCGAGTCTAGACTCGAGGTCATCAGCCCTGTCCGAGATGTCCTTAAGGCTCTCATAAGCCCCAAGGAGCGAGTTGTACGTCAAGTCGTCGGCGCTTTCAGCCGAAGTAGCGCTTGCAAACTTATCCTGACCCTGCAAGGCTGATATCGTGCCGGGGAAGCCTGCCTGCGAGGTGTCTGCCGGCGTCGTGGCGCGAGTGTCATTCAGATTGGGATTCCATGGATGGGCAATGACAAGCGACAGGCCGCCAACGAGGAGCAGACTCGCAATGGCAGCGAGAGCGAACACCTTCGTATGCGGAAGCCTCTCTCGGCCATAGGCAGATTCTGACGAGGGATCGGGCTCCGAAGGAATGGCGCTCTCAATACGCGGCAGTGAGGATGTGCGCTCGCGCTCGAGCGCGCGGTCCTCGGCACGTCTATGCTCCATCTGCTCTACGGCCGAGCTAACGCGAGAAGTCTCGACCGGCATGCCGCACTTAGGACACACGGTGGCTCCCGCGGGCACGAGCGCGCCGCAGGAGGAACACCAGGTGCCCGTAAGTTTGGGCATCACGCGAGTCATGGCAAGGTCCGCGTGACAAGCTGGACAGACAGAGAGCCCGTCAGGTATGGCGGACCCGCATGAAGGACAAATCACGAAAGCTCCTCAAGTACATAGGGAAGGATGCCACCGGACGCGAGGAACCTACCCTCGAGGGCGGTATCTACGCGCACGACACAAGAGAACTCAACAACCGTACCGTCTTGCTTCGTGGCTCGAACGTTGACGGTACGGCTCGCGGGAAGACCCGACGAGAGGTCGACGGCGTCGATTTCGTACACCTCGGTGCCATCAAGCCCAAGCGAGGAAGCACCCTCTCCCTCGGCAAACTCGAGAGGCAGCATGCCCATCTGAACAAGATTCGAGCGATGGATGCGCTCGAAGCTCTCGGCAATCACCGCACGCACGCCGAGAAGCATCGGACCCTTCGCAGCCCAGTCGCGGCTCGAACCAGAGCCATACATACGACCGGCGACGATGATGAGGGGCACGCCCGCACGGTTGTAATCCTCGGCGGCGTCAAATACCCTCACGACCTCGCTGGAAAGCTGGTCAAGCGTAAAGGGGCCCGGACGACCGGCAAGCTTGTTCTCAAGCTTCACGTTGGCGAAGGTTCCTCGCGCCATGCACTCATGATTGCCGCGACGGGCGCCATAGGTGTTGAAATCTGCCTGATCAACGCCTCGCTCGTTAAGATAGCGCGCGCAAGGAGAATCGGCAGCGATCGCACCTGCCGGAGAGATGTGATCAGTGGTGACGAAATCGCCAAAGAGGGCAAGAGCGCGGGCACCACAAATGCCAAACTCCTGTCGGGACTGAGCCATCTCGAAGTAGGGCGGACGGCGTACATAAGTCGACATCTTGTCCCAACTGAACGTGTCAGTCGCCGACGCCTCGATAGAGCGCCACGTGGCATCTCCCTCCATAAGGCCCTTCATACCGAGGGAATAGACCTCTGGAGTAAGGACCTCGGCAAGAACAGCGTCGATCTCCTCGGTAGACGGCAGGATGTCAGAAAGCATGACGGGGGCGCCGGATGCGTCCGTACCGAGCGGCGTGACCGTAAGGTCGATGTCCATCGTGCCGGCAATCGCATAGGCCACGACAACCGCAGGCTGCGCAAGGAAGTTCTGTGCCACATCGGGAGAAATGCGACCGTCGAAGTTGCGGTTGCCGGAGAGGACGCTCGTAAGCTCGCAGTCAGCCGCAATCGGCTTGAGGGCGGGAAGAATTTCTCCGGAGTTACCGATACAGCTCATGCAGCCAAACCCACAGGTATAGAAGCCAAGCGCCTGAAGATCGCCGAGGAGGCCCGCGCGCTTGAGAATATCCGCCGCGGCATGGCTGCCGGGCGCGAGGATACGCTTGACCCAGGGCTTGGCCTTAAGACCCGCCCTATGGGCGGCACGAGCGGTGAGACCGGCGGCAACCATCATCGCGGGGTCAGTCGCCGTCGTGCAGCTGGTGATGGCGGCAATGGCGAGCGTGCCGTGGCCAAGGTCATACTCCGCACCATCGGCACAAGTAACGTGCCAGGTTGCGGCGGCATCGCCATGGCCGTGCTTAGTGGCGTTCTCCTCAAAGCGAGCCTTAAGCCCCGCGGGTGTGACGCGGTTATGGGGCCTCGAGGGGCCAGCGAGCGAGAGCTCGACCTCGGAAAGGTTGAGCTCGACCACACGCGCATACGTACGGCCGCTAACGCCACCAAAGACGCCCTGCGCTCGGGCATAGGCCTCGACGAAGGAGATCTCCGCGTCATCGCGGCCGGTAAGGCGCAGGTAATCAAGGACGTTGTTGTCGATCGGGAACAAAGTAGAGGTGGCGCCGTATTCAGGCGTCATGTTGGATACGCAAGCGCGCTGAGTAACTGAAAGCGTTGAAACGCCCTCACCGAAAGCCTCGACAAGACAGCCCACGACGCCCTCGGCGCGAAGCCTCTGGGCAACCGTAAGGGCAAGATCCATCGCGGAGATGCCGTCGCGCAAGCGACCCGTCAGGTGCAGGCCCACGACCTCGGGCACGCGCATGGTTATGGGCTGGCCCAGGGCCGCCGCCTCGGCCTCGATGCCACCGACTCCCCAGCCGAGGACACCGATGCCATTGGCGGTGGGAGTGTGCGAGTCTGTGCCCACAACGGTGTCGAAGCACGCAAGCTCACCTTTGCCCTCCCAAAGGGCGTCAGTGGAGACGACCCGGCAGAAGCGCTCGATGTTGAGCTGGTGGCAGATGCCGCCGCCGGGCGGAACGATCTCGACGTTATCAAACGAGCGGCCGGCCCATTTGAGGAAAGAGAAGCGCTCGCGGTTGCGCTTTGCCTCGATGGCGAGATTCTCAGCGGCAGCGGACGGACAACCCGAGACATCGGCGGCAACGGAGTGGTCGATGATGAGCGTGCAGGGAATGCGAGGGTTCACGCGTGAGGGGTCTCCCCCACGCGCTGCCATGGCGTCTCGCATGGCAGCAAAGTCGACGAACACCGGAACGCCGGTGAAGTCCTGGAAAAGGACGCGGGCGGGCATGAACACGACCTCGTCACCAGCCGTGCCTGATCGGGCCGCCGCAAGAACTCGCTCGGCCGAAGCGATTGCCGCCTCGTCAGTCTCGGCTCGCCTAACGACGTTCTCGAGAAGCGTGAGAAGACAAGCGGGAAGCTCAGACGCTCCGGGAATGCCGGAGACGTCGATATAGCCCCTGCTAATGCCAGATACAACGAGGGTCTTAGGATTCCTCGCCGCCACAACGGCACTGGCAAAGGTCTCACTTGTCATTAGCATCACGTCCCTTGTCACTATTCTCGATTGCACTCATGAAGCGCGCGTAGCCCTCGTCTCCCGTGGCAAGAGCAACACCGCGGGTGAAGAGGTAGTTGAAGAGGAGAAGCGAGACCACTCCGATAGCAGCGATCGCGACGATCATTCCAAACGTCGGAGAGACGATACAGAAGAACGGGCCCGCGATAGTGCAGCCAAATACAACGATGGCAACGACAACGACAAGTAGAGCCGCCCTAAGCGAGTTGAGCGGAAGAGAGATTCGAACGACGAGGCTGAAGCCAACCAGGCACGTCAGGACTACGCACACGGTGGAAATCTGATCGCGCGTTAGGCCGAAATGCTCCAAGAACCCGGAGGCTACGCCCACAGCGAGAATGATCGCAGCGGAAGCGGGCACGGAACGAGCGAGCACATTGCCAAGGAAGTTACCCCTCACGCGCTCGCGATTGGGCTCCAGAGCCAGGACGAAGGACGGAATACCGATGATGGCGGTCGAGATAAGCGACATCTGAACCGGCTGGAACGGATAGGGAGGAATGAAGGCGCACAGAACAGCCAGAACGGTGGAGAAAACAGTCTTGACGAGAAATAGCGAGGCAGACCTCTCGAGATTGTTGATCGAGCGACGTCCTTCCGCGACGACGTCAGGCATGTGAGCGAAGTCGTCATCCACAAGAACGACCTCGGCGACGTTGCGAGCCGCGTCAGACCCAGATGCCATGGCGACAGAGCAGTCAGCCTCGCGAAGCGCCAGAACATCATTCACGCCGTCGCCTGTCATTGCAACGGTATGGCCCGCCCTGCGAAGCGCAAGGACGAGCTCGCGCTTCTGCTGGGGAGTCACGCGACCAAACACGCGGTACTTTAGCGCCGCGCGCTTGACGTCCTCGGGAGTTACGAGCGTCGAGGCGTCAACCCACTTGTCCGCATCGGGCACGCCAGCTTCGGCGGCAATGCTAGAGACCGTGCGAGGGTCGTCGCCCGAAATGACATTGAGCTGTACCCCCTGCTCCGTGAAGTACTTAATCGTTGCAGGAGCATTCGTTCGAATATGGTCGGAGATGGAGATGATTCCGAGAGGCCTAGGGGCACCAAGAATTGCGTCCTCGCCGTCGAAACCATCGCACTCCGCGAGAACGAGCACGCGCTCCCTCTCGCCCGTAGAAGCGAGCGCGGAGGAAATCTCCCGGGGCACGCCGTCAGCGAACACGAACTGCGCCGCGCCCATGACCAGCGCTCGGCCATCAGCGGTAACGCACCCGGAATACTTGCGCGCACTCGAAAAGCCCACGACGCGCTGGTAATCCGGAGTGTCGATGCCCGTCTCATCAGCATGGCGAAGGATGGCAGTAGCCGTCTCGTTGGCGTCATGGCTGCTTGCACGACTAACACACGCAGCTGCAAACTCAACGTCGGCGGAGCTGTGACCCGACACGCCAATGGCGCGCTCGAAGTCCATGGATCCAGACGTAATGGTTCCGGTCTTATCAAGGCAAAGAACATCAACACGGGCGAGCATTTCAATGCAATAGAACTGCTGGATAAGAACGCTCTTCCTCGCAAGCCTTGCAGTAGAGATGACGAGAACCGTGGAAGTGAGAAGAACGAGACCTTGCGGAATCATGCCAACAAGCGCAGACACCGTAGTAAGGATCGCGTCATTGAGGCCATATCCATCCTTAAGCGTGCGAATAAACAAGGCAAGGCCGATGGGGGCGAGGAGCCACGTAGACGTCCGGATGATCATCTGGAACGTCGCCATGATCTCGCTCTTGATGTTCTTGATGTACTTGGCCTCAGCGTTTATGCGAGCGGCATAGGAATCCGCACCAACATCCGTCACGCGCGCAACAACGCAACCAGAGTCAAGAAAGCTACCGCTCATGAGCCTGTCGCCAATCGACTTGGCAATAGGCTTGCTCTCGCCCGTCAACAGGCTCTCGTTAAGGCCAGCCCCTCCCCAAACAACCTCGGCGTCAGCAGAGACCTGGTCACCGCGTCGCAAAACAAGCAGATCGTCGAGAACGACCTCGGCATGCCCAACTTCGACATCCCCGCCATCGCGACGAACCGTGACGGGGCGCTCCGCCAGAATCGAGAGCTTGTCGATGGCCCGCTTGGAGCGGATCTCCTGGACAACGCCGATAGCGAGGTTAGAGAGCACGACACAGAGAAACGTAAGATTGCGCCAGGCACCCGTGTACGCCACCAGACAGGCAAGGATGATGTTGATACCGTTGAACAGTGTGAACGCATGAGTTGCAATGATCTGAGGGATGGTCTTAGTTTGCGGACCAGCGTCAGCGTTGACGCGACCGTCGGCGACACGGTCCTCGACCTCGGCCGAAGAAAGACCCCTGAACTCAGGTGCGACGATATCGAAATCTTCTGTACCCAGTGTAATCATGCCTCCGCTCAACAATCCGTAAGCTCTTATTGTACGGACTAGTGGGTCACATAAATCGAAAGCTAATAACACTTACATACTTGAAACGTTGAAGAATCAAGCAGCCATCCCCGCCGAATTGCGCTACATGCCCTATACTCTCTCTCACACACGCGCATATCGTCGCATGCTCTCTTAGCTCAGCTGGATAGAGCGTTCGCCTCCGGAGCGAAAGGTCGCGGGTTCGAATCCCACAGAGAGCACCACTTGTTTAGCCAGGGCCCCTGTCATGGGGCCTTTCTTGTATACGGTCATTACATCTCTGTTTCGCGCGAGGTTCCAATCGGACGCTGTAGTACCATCAATCAACTAACTAAATCTCGGGTTGACCCAGACAGCGCCAAAGGAGAATCGCATGATTGCCGTCGTCAAGGACACCGCCACACCAGAGCAGCTTGACCACTTTGTCTCCTGGATTCACGGCAAGGGCCTCGACGCCCATGTGTCCAAGGGCTATAACGCGACGATCGTCGGTCTCGTAGGCGACACCACTCAGATTGACCCGTACCTTATTGAGGGCATGGATATCATCGAGCGCGTTCAGCGCGTCTCCGAGCCCTTCAAGAAGGCCAACCGCAAGTTCCACCCGCTCGACACCGTCGTCGATTGCGGCCATGGCGTGAAGATCGGCGGCGGCACCTTCCATGTCATCGCCGGTCCCTGCTCCGTCGAGGGCGAGAATCTCATCAGCATCGCCCGCCAAGTCAAGGCTGCCGGCGCCACGCTTCTCCGCGGCGGCGCCTATAAGCCCCGCACCTCTCCTTACGCCTACCAGGGGATGGGCGAAAAGGGCCTGGACCTTCTCTGCGAGGCACGAGACGAACTCGACATGCCCATCGTGACTGAGATCATGGACCCTCGAGACGTCGACACTTTCGTGTCTCACGGCATCGAAGTCTGGCAGATCGGCGCCCGCAACGCCCAGAACTTCCCCCTGCTCAAGGAGGTTGGCAAGACCAAGGCCGCCATCCTGCTCAAGCGCGGCATCTCAGGCACCATCGACGAGCTCCTCATGGCAGCCGAGTACATCATGAGCGAGGGCAACCCCAACGTCATCGTCTGCGAGCGAGGCATTCGCACGTTTGAGACCCACACGAGGAACACCTTCGACCTCTCCGCCGTCCCCGTCCTCCATGACCTCTCGCACCTGCCGGTCTGCGCCGACCCGAGCCACGCGACGGGTCACACGCGCTATGTCACCCCAATGGCGCTCGCAGCCACCGCCGCAGGCGCGGATTGCCTGGAGATCGAGGTCCACGACGACCCGAAGCACGCCTGGTCCGACGGCGCGCAGGCACTCACGCCCGCGCAGTTCAAGGACGCCATGACGCGCATCGCCACCGTCCGCGAGGCAGTCACGATGGAGGTCGAGTAAATGATGGTGGAAGGCAACGCTCATCCCGAGGCTGAGTCTCCCTCGATCGTACCCGGCCGCACGGGCATCGTTGGCCTGGGCCTCATCGGCGGCTCATTCGCACGCGCCCTGGCCAAGGGCGGCCGCGAGGTCTATGCCTATGACCCGAACGAGGAGATCACGAGCTTCGCCGCTATCGAAACCACCTCTGGCGTGCTCACCGATGAGCTCATCGGCACCTGCGAGCTTATCGTTCTTGCCTGCTACCCAGAGGCGTGCGTTGCCTGGCTTAGAGAGCACGCGAGCCTTGTGAACCCCGATACCATCGTCATCGACACGGGCGGCGTGAAGCGCTCCATCTGCGAGCCCTGCTTCGAGATCGCCCGCGAGTTTGGCATCACCTTCATAGGCTGTCACCCCATGGCGGGAACCCAGTTCTCAGGCTACGCGCACTCTCGAGCGAACATGTTCGAGGGGGCACCGATGGTCGTCTGCCCCGCACCCGAGGTGAGGGGTGTCGAATGCCTGGCTCTCGTAGACCGGCTCGAAGGCCTTCTCGCTCCGTGTGGGTTCGACAAGTTCACTGTTACCACACCCGAGCGTCACGACCGAGTCATCGCCTACACCTCGCAACTCGCGCACGTGGTCTCCAACGCCTATGTCAAGAGCCCCACGCTAGGGCTCCGCGACGGCTTCTCTGCCGGTTCCTACAAGGACCTCACCCGTGTGGCGAGGCTTAACCCAACGATGTGGTGCGAGCTGTTCCTCGATGACGCCGACAACCTCGCTAACGAGATCGGAACCATCATCACCGAGCTCTCCAAATACAAGGATGCTCTGGAGAAGCGCGACGCTAGCCGTCTAACGGACCTTCTTGCCGAGGGCGACCGCATCAAGCGTGCCGACCTCGCAAGGGAGGAGGAGGTCTAATGGGCTCAGCCTCCAACGACGTGATCGTTCGCGTTGACACAACGTCAAGGTCTTACGACGTCCACGTGACTCCCGGAGTCATAACCCGCACAGGCGAACTCGTACGAGAAGCCGCCGGCGGTGAGAATGCCTTCATCGTATCCGACACCAACGTGGCCCCGCTCTACATGGACCAAGTTCGCGCCACTCTCGAAGGATCGGGCTATACGACGTCCCAATTTGTCTTCGAGGCGGGAGAGGCTTCCAAAAGGGCAGCGACATGGGCGGCTTGCCTCGAGGCAATTGCCGCAGCGGGACTAACCCGTGACGATGTCGTCGTTGCCCTTGGCGGAGGGGTCACGGGCGATCTCGCGGGCTTTGCTGCCGCCTGCTACATGAGGGGCTGCTCCGTCGTCCAGGTCCCCACCAGCCTTCTCGCGATGGTCGATTCATCCGTCGGAGGAAAGACGGCAATCGACCTTGAGGCGGGCAAAAACCTTGCCGGTGCCTTCTGGCAGCCTCGAGGAGTCATCGCAGACCCCAATTGCTTGAAGACCATTCCGAAAGACCTCTTCCGAGATTCATGTGGCGAGGTCATCAAGCATGGTGTACTTTCAGACCCGTCCCTATTCGATGACCTCGAAAGCGAGCCTCTTACCTCCGAGGGCGTCACAGCCGAAAGGCTGGCGCGCGTCATCGCAAGGAACGTTGAGATCAAGCGCGACGTTGTCAACGCCGACGAGCAGGAGCATGGCATCCGCCAGACCCTCAACCTCGGACACACGATCGGTCACGCTATCGAAGCCGCAAGCAACTTCGCGCTAGGGCATGGCACCTGCGTCGCCATAGGTCTCTGCGCCATCGCTCGAGCTGCCACCGCCGAGGGAATCTGCGACCCAGAGGTTGCAACTCGCATCGAGCGAGTTGTCTATGCACATGGGCTCCCGACAGATACGCGCCTGCCTCATGACGTCATCGTAAACCTTGCGATGTCAGACAAGAAGCGCCATGGTGACGGCGTAAACGTCATCTTGCCCGCCCGCATTGGCAAGGTCGAGATTCGCCGCGTAAGCATGGCCGAATTCGCCCGCCTCGTGGATGAGGGCTGCGGCACCGCACGCATCGGCTTCGCCGCCGAAGACCAGAGCCCGTCCAGCGTCAACTAGGAGACTTCGTCAATGGACGTAATCATCACCCCGCACGAGATCGAGGGTTCGATCGAGGCCATCGCCAGCAAGTCAATGGCCCACAGGCTACTCATCTGTGCCGCTCTCTGCCCGGGCCCCACGACGATACGCTGCACCACCTCGTCAAAGGACATCGAGGCCACTATCTCCTGCCTCAACTCCCTTGGCGCCTCAATTGAACGCGAGGGTGACTTCCTAAAGGTTGCGCCACTCCCCGGCGCGCCTTCGTCTGACAACATCCGCGTCGGTGCTTACGGGGCGGTCCTAGACTGTGGCGAGTCTGGGTCCACGGAGCGTTTCATGCTGCCCGTAGTCGCAGCCCTCGGCTGCGACGCTGCGCTCACGGGCCACGGACGCCTTGCGGAAAGGCCGCTCTCGCCCCTCTACGAAGAGCTGATCGCTGGCGGTTGCGACCTCACCGAGCAGGGCACCTTCCCGCTCAAGGTTTCCGGCAAGCTCCGCAACGGGCGCTTTGAGCTCCCCGGAAACGTGAGCTCACAATACATAAGCGGCCTTCTGCTCGCGGCCCCCCTTCTCGCGGGCCCCTCGGAGATTCGCGTGACGACACCCATCGAAAGCCGCCCCTACGTCAACCTGACGATCAGCGCGCTCGAGCAGTTCGGGGTTCACGTCACAGAGACCAACGAGCGCGACCAGAACGCCGACTATACCGTCTTTGCCGTCTCCCCCTCCACCCCATATCGCTCCCCCGGCGAGGTCTCTGTTGAGGGAGACTGGTCCAATGCGGCGTTCTGGCTTGCCGCCGGAGCGCTCGGACACGGCGTCTCCGTCGAGGGCCTCGACCTTGCCAGCCGTCAGGGCGACCGCTCCATGCTCGCGGCGCTCGCAAAGCTCGGAGCTCAGGTCTGTCGCACGCGTGGGGTTGCCTCCGTTCACTCCGGAGCTCCCCAGGGTTGCGACATGAACGTCGCGGACTTCCCAGACCTCGTCCCCCCACTAGCCGCCGTCGCCGCGTTCGCCCCCGGCAAGACGCGTCTCACCGGCTGCGCGAGGCTTCGCCTCAAGGAGTCCGATCGAGTAGAGACCGTGGTTGCCGGTCTTTCCGCCCTTGGCGCTGACATCACCAGCGAGGGTGACGATATCGTTGTCAACGGACGAGACAGCCTCCCCGGAGGCGTCGTTGACGCCGCAAACGACCACCGCATCGCCATGATGGCCGCCATTGCCGCCTCTCGTTGCACCGGGCCCGTCACCATTCTCGGGGCACAATGCGTCGAGAAGTCCTACCCCAAGTTCTTTGAAGACTACCGACAGCTTGGCGGCGTCGTCGAAATCGCCTAGGGAGGCTTGCCATGTCTTCAACCATCGGAGATATCGTTCGCGTCACCGTGTTCGGCCAGTCTCACTCCGAAGCGATCGGCTGCGTCGTCGAAGGTCTTCCTGCGGGTATCGAGGTTGACCTCGAGGAACTCCAGGCCTTTCTAGACAGACGCGCTCCGGGGCGAGGTGCCACCTCGACGCCCCGTCGCGAGGCGGATAGGCCGCGATTCGTCTCCGGCCTCGCAAATGGCCATACCTGTGGGGCACCGCTCTGCGCGGAGATCCAGAACACCAACACGCGCAGCCAGGACTACGAAGGCCTTCGCCGCGTTCCCCGTCCGGGGCACGCTGACTACCCCGCGTTCGTTCGTTATGGCAATCACCATGACGTTGCTGGTGGAGGGCACTTTTCCGGACGACTCACAGCGCCGCTCTGCATCGCGGGAGGAATTGCCCTCCAGGCTCTCGAATCCAACCTTGGAATTAAGATCGTCGCCCACATTGCCCAGCTTGGCCCTGAGAAGGCCACTGACGACCCTTTGAATCCGCTGGTCTTCTCGGAAGATCAGCGCAAGTCGATTCTCGCCAACGCCCTCCCCTGCGTGAGCGAGGCGGCGGCGGACGCAATGTACGAGAGCATCATGGCCGCCAAGGCGGAAGGGGATTCCGTTGGCGGCGTTATCGAATGCGCCGCCTACGGCATGCCCGTCGGAGTTGGCGACCCGATGTTCGACGGCATCGAAAACCGCATCGCGAAGGCCGCATTTGGCATCCCGGCAGTAAAGGGAGTCGAATTTGGCGCAGGCTTTGCCGCGAGCACCCTTCGCGGATCCGAGAATAATGACCCATATCGCTACGAGCATGAAAGCGTAGTGCCGCAGACGAACAACGCCGGAGGCATCCTTGGGGGCATCACCACCGGAGCCCCGATCGTCTGGCGCTGTGCGATCAAGCCAACGCCATCGATCGGCATCGAGCAGAACAGCGTCGACCTCGCCACGGGCACAAACGCCCCCCTCAAGGTACGCGGCCGACATGATCCTTGCATCGTCCCGCGTGCGGTCCCCGTCGTCGAGGCTGTTTGCGCCCTCGCTCTTCTCGATGCCCTGGTATATGAGGGTAAGTTCCCCATGCCCGCGCCCGAAAAGCTGAGCGTCGACTCGACTCAGGGCGCATTCTAGCCCCACATCCATCGACAGGAGCACCATGCAAGATCTCTCCGAAATCAGAAAGCGCATTGATGCCATTGATACGCAGATCTGTGATCTGTTCAGCCAGCGCATGCAGTGCACGCACGAGGTCGCGGAGTATAAGCGCGCCAACAACAAGCCCGTTCTCGACAGGGGGCGCGAGCGCGCGAAGCTTGCCGATGTTGCGTCGAAAGTTCCGGAACCCCTCAGGGACTACTCGCAAGTCCTCTTCAACCTGATCATGGAAATCTCTCGCGCGCAGCAGAGCGCGGAGAACAACCAGGACTCCCCTCTCGCCGGGCAGATTGCCAGGGCCGTGTCCGATACGCCGGCGTTATTCCCCCAGTCCGCTTTCGTCGCCTGTCAGGGCGTCGAGGGCGCCTATTCCCAGCATGCCGCAGACAGGCTCTTCAAACACGCGACCATCAGCTATTTTGAGGAGTTTGAGGGAGTCTTCCGCGCCGTCGACCAGGGCTTTTGCAAATATGGCGTACTCCCCGTCGAAAACTCGACGGCCGGCACCGTCAATCAGGTATACGACCTCATGATGCGCCATAAGTTCTCGATCGTACGCAGCGTGAGAATCAAGGTCGATCACAACCTGCTCGCCCTCCCCGGTGCCAAGCTCGAAGGCATCCGCGACATCTACAGCCACCAACAGGCAATCAACCAAAGCCGTCAGTTCCTCGACTCGCTGCCCAACGTGACCGTTCACGTAGCCGAAAACACCGCCGCTGCCGCCAAGATGGTTGCCGAAAGCGGCAGAACCGACGTCGCCGCCCTCTCCAGCCGTTCCTGCGCCGAGCTCTACAACCTCGTCGCGCTCGCTCGCAACGTGCAGGACAGCGACGCCAACTACACGCGCTTCGCTTGTATCGCCAAGGACCTCGAGATCTATCCTGGCGCCGACCGCACCTCCCTCATGGTCGTCACCAAGAACGACCCGGGCAGCCTCTACAAGGTTCTGGCGCGCTTCTACGCCCTTGACATCAACCTCGTAAAGCTCGAGAGCCGGCCCATCCCCAACTCTGACTTCGACTTCATGTTCTACTTCGACGTAGAGTGCCCCGTCGCCGCGCCCGAGTTCGCCTCACTCATCGCATCCCTCGATGACGTATGCGAGGAGTACCGCTATCTCGGCAGCTATTCGGAGCTTGTCTAATGAGCAACAACGTCATGTGGGACGGCGCGTCACCAATCACCTACGGTCTTCTCGGACGAAAGCTCGGACACAGCTGGAGCCCCGTCATTCACGAGCGCCTCGGAAGCGTTCCCTACGTCCTGATAGAGCGCGAGCCCGACCAGGTGAGGGACTTCATTGTCAACGGGGCTTGGCGCGGGCTGAACGTGACCATCCCCTACAAGCAGGATGCGGCGGACCTTTCCGATGTCAGAACCAGCCGCGTCGAACGTCTGGGCGTGGCCAACACCCTCGTACGCCAACAGGATGACACCATCCTCGCGGACAACACCGATATCCTCGGCTTTGCCTGGATGCTAGAGCGGTTCGCAAACCGAGAGTTTGACAAGACTGCAAGCGGGCTTCTCGCCACAAAAAGCGTTCTCGTTCTTGGATCCGGAGGCGCCTCCCAGGCGATTCGCGCCGCGTTGGAAGACGTGAACGCTCATGTTAGCGTAATCTCGCGCACGGGCGTCGACACCTACGAGACGCTTTTGGAGCGCCACAGCGACGCCACGCTGATCGTAAACACGACGCCCGTGGGCATGTATCCCAACTGCCCCGCCTCTCCCGTTACCAAAGATACGCTCTCGCAGATGAAGAGCCTCGTTGGTGTGCTCGACGTCGTCTACAACCCGACGAGGACGGGCATCTGCCTTGACGCGGAGGAACTAGGCATCGCAAACGAATCTGGCCTCGAGATGTTGGTTGGTCAGGCCCTTTTCGCAAGCGAGCTCTTCCAGGGGCACGAGCTTGATCATGCGATCGCGATGGACATCCTAGACGACATCCATGCGAGCACGGGCAACATCGTTCTTATCGGCATGCCCGGTAGCGGGAAGTCGTCCTGCGGCAGACAACTCGGCAAGATCTGTGGGCGCGAGCACATAGATCTCGATGACGCATTTACCGAGCGCTACGGCAAGTCTCCCGCCGATGTCATCCATGAATCAGGCGAGGACGAGTTCCGAGAGATGGAGACGGAAGTGCTCTCCACCTATGCAAGCAGGAGTGGGCTCGTGTTGTCCACAGGCGGAGGGGTCGTCACAAGGCCGGAGAATTACCGTCTCATGCACCAAAACGGCACCATCGTCATGCTCGACAGGCCCTTGAACGAACTATCTAGCAAGGGAAGGCCCATCTCCCAAGCATCGGGAGTTGAGGAACTGGCGAGAAGGCGCATGCCACTCTATATTTCATGGGCGGATGTTGTGGTCTCGTGCACGGGCTCGGCTCGTGGAGACGCTTTGGAGATTATCAAGCGATTGAACATCTAAACAACCGCTCACCCGCCGAATGTCAACCGTCGACAACTTGAATCGCAATTCTCGAGTGACGATACAGCCATTTGGTGAGAACGTAACGAACTATATATAACGATTAAGGGCATTGTTTCAGGCCCATCCAATTAGCAGCGAAAGGTACGTGGGGGACAGAGCATGAACTACAAGGACGTGGCCACTAGCATTCTTGCCGCAATCGGAGGCAAGGGCAACGTCGTGAGCGTAATGACATGCCTCACGCGTCTCAGGCTCACCCTCACTGATCCGTCCGCCGTTGATGCGGATGGCCTTCGCGGCATTCGGGGCGTACTGGGCACCACGACACGAGGCACCTCCGGCATTGAGGTTGTTCTCGGACCCGCCTCCATTGAGGGGGTCTCGCGCGAGTTTGCGATTCTATCTGGAATCGAACTTAACGAAAGCTGCAACGCATGCGCCAACCCGCTTGTAATTGACAGCGAATCGAATCATGACGAGAAACATGAAGAGGAGCCGGCGAAGGGCTCGCGAGTAGAGCGCGTTGTCATCACTCCGGGAAGGCGCATGTCCTACCGCACCCAGCAGCAAGCCGCCATTGATGACAAAAGACTTGAGGAAGAGGACCTCGATGCCCTGCGCGCCTTCCTCGATAACTCTTCAACCAAGGTGGGTGATTCATCAGCGCCCAAGAAAACCGGTGTTCACTCGCTCCTTGTGATTAACGGCCCGAACATCAATATGCTTGGCATTCGCGAGCCGAACATCTATGGAAAGGCTGACTACGCCGCCCTGGTGCGCACTTGCAAGGCAGCCGCCGCAGAAGCCGGCTTTAGGGATATCAAGTGCTATCAGAGCAACCACGAGGGCGCAATCGTCGACGAGATCCAAGCCGCCCTTGGGACGTACGACGGCATCGTCATGAACCCCGCCGCCTACACGCACACCTCGATTGCAATTCTTGACGCCCTCAAGGCAGTCTCCATCCCCTGCGTCGAGGTCCACATTTCTCACGTCGAGAACCGCGAGGACTTCAGGCAAGTCTCCTACGTTCGTCAAGCCTGCTTTGAGACCGTCACCGGCATGGGAATCGAGGGCTATCGCAAGGCAATCCTCGACCTGGCGGCCCGCCTCGGGATGTAGCGGCATTTTCACTTCCCCCATCAACGAAAAACAGATGCGCCCTTTCCTCCATTGACGTTCGAGGAGAGGGCGCGTTGTTGATGAGCACTAGGGGATTACGATCGTTGCAAACCAGATCCAGTGGCTGCAACAAAACCACCTTCCGCCCCTCTTAGGCCAGCCATTACATGGAATGCGTGCCAAACACGGGACCGTCGTCCCAGAGTGTGATCTGGCCCGTCTCGCGCGTCTTAGAGACGTCGATGACGCGCTGGTTGGATGATCCGCGGAAGCGAAGCGTGATGTCTTTCTTAGCCGCAACGAACGGCCCGTCAACGAGAACGTCGATACAGTCGAGCAATTCGTCCGTAACATTCTCGAGGTATCGCTTTCCGCCGGGTACAAGGTCGCGGTCGTAGACGTAGCCCGTGTAACACCAGATGTCCTTCTCGGGCAGCTCACGGATAACGAGCTCGCACAGCGCGAGGAGTTCCTCCTGGTGCTCAGGCTCCATGGGGTCACCGCCCAGAAGCGACAGGCCACGAACGTAGGAGGGTCGAAGGCTCTCAACAATCTCGTCTGACACTTCTCGCGTGAAGGGCTTGCCGAACGTAAAGCTCTGCGCCTCGCCGTTAAAGCATCCCGGGCAGTGAACACGGCAGCCCGAGACGAACAGGGACGTACGCACGCCCGCTCCGTTTGCGATGTCACAGTATTTGATGGCTCCGTAGTTCACGACTCTCCCCTATGGCGTTTCGGGCACTCGGTACACAAAAAGGGTCCCGCAAGGCGCATGCCACGGGACCCTCCGGATCTAAAGGTGCATAACGCGATCGCGAATCTCCTCGGTGCGACCCTGGTTCCAGAACTGCGTACCGATATAACCGCAGGTACGACGGGCAACATTAAGCTTGCTCTGGTCGCGGTTGCCGCAGTGCGGGCACTCCCAGACAAGTTTGCCGTCATCCTCGACGATCTTGATCTCGCCGTCGTAGCCGCACTCCTGGCAATAGTCACTCTTGGTGTTGAGCTCGGCGTACATGATGTTGTCGTAGATGTACTGCAGCAGGCTCATAACGGCCTCGAGGTTATCCTGCATGTTGGGGACCTCGACGTAGGAGATGGCTCCGCCAGGAGAGAGGCGCTGGAACTCGCTCTCGAACTTGAGCTTTGTGAAGGCGTCGATCTCCTCACGAACGTTCACGTGGTAGCTGTTCGTGATGTAGCCGTGATCGGTGATGCCGGGCACGACGCCAAAGCGACGCTGCAGGCACTTGGCGAACTTGTACGTCGTCGACTCAAGAGGCGTGCCGTAGAGGGAGTAGTCGATGTTCTCGGCCTGCTTCCACTCGGTGCACTTGTCGTTCATACGCTGCATGACGGCAAGGGCAAACGGAGTGGCCTCCGGATCGGTGTGCGAGTGACCGGTCATGAACTTCACGCACTCGTAGAGGCCGGCATAGCCAAGGCTGATGGTAGAGTAGCCGCCATACAGCAGCGGGTCAATCGGGGCACCCTTGGGTAGACGTGCCAGAGCGCCATACTGCCAAAGAATGGGCGCGGCATCGGAGAGCGTCCCCTTGAGGCGGTCATGACGGCAGCGAAGGGCCTTGTGGCAGAGCTCGAGGCGCTTGTCGAAGATCTTCCAGAACTCATCGACGTCACCCTGAGACGAAAGCGCCACGTCCGGAAGGTTGATCGTCACGACGCCCTGATTGAAACGACCGTAGTACTTGGGCTTACCCGGCTGGTAGTTGAGGGCGCGGGCGACGTTGTCATAGCCATTGCCCGTGCGATCCGGCGTGAGGAAGCTACGGCAGCCCATGCAGGTATAGCAGTCGCCGTTGCCGGGGGTCTCACCAAGAGAGAGCTTGAGCTCGCGCATCTTCTTCTCAGAGATGTAGTCGGGCACCATGCGCTTGGCCGTGCACTTGGCGGCAAGCTGCGTCAGGTGGTAGTACTTCTGGCCAGGCCTGATGTTGTCATCCTCGAGCACGTAGATAAGCTTGGGGAACGCGGGCGTGATCCAGACGCCGTCCTCGTTCTTAACGCCCTCGTAGCGCTGGCGCAGCGTCTCCTCGATGATGAGCGCGAGGTCGTGCTTCTCCTGGGCGTTACGAGCCTCGTTGAGGTACATGAAGACCGTCACGAACGGCGCTTGCCCGTTCGTGGTCATGAGCGTGACGACCTGATACTGAATGGTCTGGACGCCACGACGGATCTCGTCGAGCAGGCGAACCTCGACGACCTCAGAGACCTTCTCCTCGGAAGCCTCGACGCCAAGGGTCGTGAGCTCGCGCAGGACCTCACGACGAATCTTCTGACGGCTGACCTCAACGAACGGAGCGAGGTGCGTCAGCGAGATGGACTGGCCGCCGTACTGCGAGGATGCGACCTGGGCGATGATCTGCGTGGCGATGTTGCACGCGGTCGAGAAGCTATGGGGCTTCTCGATGAGGGTACCGGAGATGACGGTGCCGTTCTGGAGCATGTCCTCGAGATTCACGAGGTCGCAGTTGTGCATGTGCTGGGCATAGTAATCCGAGTCATGGAAGTGGATGATGCCCTCGTTGTGAGCCTCCACGACGTCCTCGGGCAGAAGCATGCGCATGGTGAGGTCCTTGGAGACCTCGCCAGCCATGTAGTCACGCTGGACGGAGTTGACCGTGGGGTTCTTGTTCGAGTTCTCCTGCTTGACCTCTTCGTTGTTGCACTCGATGAGGGAGAGGATCTTGTCGTCCGTCGTGTTGTTCTGGCGCTTCAGGCCCTGAACATAACGATAGGTAATGTAGTTGCGAGCGACCGAGAAGGCGCCCTTGGCCATGATCTGGTCCTCGACCATGTCCTGGACTTCCTCAACCGTAACGGTGTGACCGCAGGCAAGAGCCTCAGCCTCAACAGCATCGCCCGCATCGAGAATTTGCTGGTGCGTGAGACGCTGCTCGGGCGGAACGGTGATATTGGCACGCTCGATGGCGGAGACGATCTTGGTCACGTCAAAGGTGACCTCTGAGCCGTTTCGCTTGACGATCTTCATTGCATGCCTCCAATTCAAGTCGCGGACTGGCCGCGAGGCAAATCTGTACGTAAAGTAACGTTTCGAACACTAGGTGCGTTGGGATGGACCCTGCCAAGCTCGCATCCGGCAGGCTCCATCCTAACGCACTAGCAAGACAAAAGAAGACTTGACATTGGCAAGATGTATACAACCAGCTGACGCTTTTTAATCTTATACCCCAAGATATTGTGTTTCAGCAGGTCTAGAGCCTATGAAATAAATGCGAAGAGCGCAACTCCCTCCCATCTATCGGCGAACGGCCCAAGTCCCCACACAAGGAGCTCAAAATTCGACCTTCAGTCGAGGATGGCGTACCATTGGACAGCATATGACGACCATACTCCGGGATTTCAAGCCGGAGGATTAACGCAATGGCGCCGTGAAGCGCCGGGAGGAAGAGACATGCCCAACGAAGGAAGCTACGAGGTCGCCCTCGAGCGCAGCGAGCGCATCCGTACGGACCTGCCCGAGCACCCCGAGCGTTACACGATGCTCACCGGAGACCGCCCGACGGGTCGCCTCCACCTCGGCCACTACTTTGGCACCCTTCAGAATCGAGTCGAACTTCAGAACATGGGCGTCCATACCAACGTCCTCATCGCGGACTACCAAGTCATCACGGACCGTGACACGACTGAGCACATCCGCGGCAACGTCTACAACATGGTCATGGACTACCTCGCCTGCGGCCTGGACCCTGACAAGACGATGATCTACACGCACTCCTCCGTGCCTGCGGCAAACCAGCTCATGCTGCCGTTCCTCTCGCTCGTCTCCGAGGCAGAGCTCTCCCGCAACCCGACGGTCAAGGCCGAGATGGAGGCGAGCGGCCACGAACTTACCGGCCTGCTCCTCACCTATCCCGTCCACCAGGCCTGCGACATCCTGTTCTGCAAGGGCAACGTGGTTCCCGTTGGCCGCGACCAGCTCCCGCACATCGAGCTCACGCGCACCATCGCACGCAAATTCAACAAGCGCTACTGCAAGGACACCGAACCCGTCTTTCCGATGGTCAACGCGCTTCTCTCCGACACTCCCCTACTCCCCGGCCTCGACGGTCGCAAGATGAGCAAGTCCTACGGCAATGCCATCTCCATCTCCATGACGCCCGAGGAGACGGCTGAGCGCATCAAGAAGAGCAAGACGGATGGCGAGCGCATGATCACGTTTGACCCCGAGAACCGTCCCGGCGTCTCCGGCCTGCTTTCCACTGCTGCCATCTGCACGGGCCGCTCCGAGGTCGAAATCGCAGAGGAAATTGGCATGAGCGGCTCTGGCGCCCTCAAGAAGTACGTGACGGAGGCTGTGAACAATCGCTTCGCCGAGATTCGCGAGCGTCGTCACGTCTACGAGAACGATCTTGACTACGTGAAGGACGTCCTCGCCGAGGGAAACCGCCGTGCCAACGAAATTGCCGAGGCCACCCTGGCCGAGGTCTGCGAGGCCATGGGGATGACCTACTAGGAAGTCACCCCAACGTAAGGCAAGGGGCCCAGCCCCTCAATTCTCCACTCAAACAGCTTTTGCCGCAGAGAGCGCGGCAAAAGAACTCGTGGCGAACTGAGGGGCTGGGCCCTAACTTGTAGCAACACCTCGCGGCGGACAGAGTTGCCCTATGGGGGCAAAGCTACTTGGGCGCGTGGGGAGGGTTAGGCAGTGAGAGAGTCGGGGAAGAGGACTTGCTCGACAAGGTCGCAAGCGGTTGAGATGCAGATGGGGCAGGGAACAGCCGCACGGTCACCCTCGAGGCCCTTGAGGACGCGGCAAGTCACGGAACCGTTCTTCTCGCAGAATCGATTGAGAAGCTCGCGAGAGAGGGCATAGCTCGCCTTCTTGGTGGACGGGTTCTCGAGGTTGCCGTCGCTCGTAGCGAGGCTTGCGAGGTAGACGGCACCGGAAAGCGCGCCACAAGTGCCAAGCATCCCGCCCATGCCAAGGCCAAAGGCCTCGGTCGAACGGAAGGCCTCCTCCTCGGAAACGCCAACGAGGTCGCAATAGGTGCAGGCAACGGCCTGGGCGCAGTTGTAGCCTTTCTTGTGGCGTTCTGCTGCAAGGACGGCTCTAGATACCAAAACGACTCCTTTCGCCGCGTATCACGCGACAACAATCAACCCTGGCAACCCAAGGCGCCAGAACAGCCGAATTAAAGATCCCCGGCGGCACCGCTACTCTGAGTCCGCGGGAAGAAGGCCCATACCGAGGTTCTTGCCTCCGAGTACGTGCATGTGGAAGTGCATGACCGTCTGGCCCGCATTCGCGCCCGCGTTAGAGATAACCCGGTAGCCAGACTCCTCGATGCCCTCTGCCTTCACGACCTCGGAGATAGCATGGGTCATGGCAGCGAGAGTCTTGGCGGAAACGCCATCGCAAATGTTGGCATAGTGCTTCTTGGGGATAACGAGAACATGCGTCGGGGCCTGAGGGTCGAGGTCGCGGAAAGCAATAACCTCGTCATCCTCGAATACAACGTTGGAGGGAATCTCATGGTTGGCAATCTTGCAGAAGATGCAATCAGACATCGTTTCTCCTAATCTTCGTTTGTGGCTGCCGTCGTATCAGGTGCGACGACCTCACTGGTGGTGTCGAGCAAGACCTTAACCTTCTGCTCAGCGTTGGTAAGACGCTCGCGAAGGCTTTTCAATAGCTCGACACCTCGAGCATAACGCGCAAGGGCGTCCTCAAGCTCAAGATCGCCACTCTCGAGAGAACGCACGACCTGCTCAAGCTCAATAGAAGCCTCCTTGAAAGAAAGCTCCTCGACCGGAGTCTCCAAATCCCTATCCGCCATTTCCAACCACCTTCCTGCCGGCAAACACCAGCTATGTCAAATTTAGTCACAGGTTCCAGTAACGGAAGCTTCGAAGCTACCTGCCCCGACACGAACGCCAACAGAGTCTCCAACGACCAAAGACGAAGCATCGGTAACGACATGCCCGGCCTCATCGCGAGCGATGGCGTACCCGCGCCCGAGAACCTTCAAAGGTGAGAGCGCGTCTAGAGTCGCCGCCATGCTTGAAACCATTGCCTCGTGAGGACGAAGCATGCGGGATGCCGCAGCGTCGAGTCGGGCAGAGCAATCTTCCAGCGAGCTAGCCTTACGATCCAAGGCACGCGGCAAAGCATCTACCAGACGCTGCTCAGACTGCATGAGAGCGACAGCACGATCATCAATGAGGGACTCCGGATTCGTGAGGCACCGGCGTTTGGCAAGACCTTCGAGCCGGACCCGTTCGCGATCGAGAAGCGTCGACATTCCGCGCGCAAGCGAAGTGTCGACCTGTTCGAGGGAACGCTCATCGGCGGCGAGCGCAAGGTCCATAGCTCGCGCCAGGCGCTCCCGACGCCCGTTAATCGAGGTCACAATCTCATCGAGGGCCGGAGCCACGCTTTCTGCGGCGGCTGTGGGCGTTGAAGTTCGACGGTCCGCAACATCATCGCAGATCGAGTTGTCCGGTTCATGTCCAATGCCCGTAATGACGGGAACGGGACAAGCGAAAACCGCCCGAGCGAGAGTTTCGTCATTGAAGGTCATGAGATCTTCATAAGAACCCCCGCCTCGGACAAGCAAGATCGCGTCTGGTTCAGATGCCGCGGCAACCTCAAGAGCGCGAATGATTGTGGCGGGAGCGCCGGGACCCTGGACCTGACATCCCACAGCATCGATCTCAACCAGTGGGTTGCGCCGCCGGAGCGTCCGCTTAACATCGTCGATCACGGAGCCGGAAAGGCTCGTGACCACGGCAACACGCGTGCAAAAACGCATGATGGGCTGCTTGCGAGCCGGGTCCATGAGACCCTCAATCTTGAGCTTCTCTCGAAGAAGAGCAACCTGTTGCCTCAAAAGCCCCTCTCCAGAAACGGAGATGCGACTCGCGATAAACGAAAGCCTGCCAAATCCGACGTAGACATCAAACTTACCCCGGAGCTCGAGCTGCATGCCATCACGCAGCTCGATGCCACTCGATGCATAGACGCCGCGCCAAACGATGACGTCCATCGCCGCGGATTCGTCCTTGACTTGAAAGTAGCAGTGGCCAGACCGAGCGTTGGGCCCCCTAAAGCCCGTGACCTCACCGGTCACGAGGAAGGAACCCATTTCCCCCACACGAGCCTTCGCGGCGCCCACGGCAGAGCTCACCGAGATTGGCCCTCGCGATGCAGCGCCAAGTGCAGCAGATGCGAAGTCTATGCTGCCGCTCGTCTCCTCGCGTCCCCAGGCCATCTAGTCATTCCTCCGCTGAACACGAGAAAGGTAGTAGAGAAGCTGAAGCACAGATACGAGCGCGGCAGCAACGTACGTCAGCGCCGCCGCGATTAGCACCTTACGCGCACCGCGGACCGCAGTCTCGCTCATGCCGCTGCGCTCGAGATAGGCAACGGCGCGACGAGAGGCATCGAACTCGACGGGAAGCGTCACGATCTGGAAAATGACCGAGAAGGCAAAGAGGATGACGGCAAACTGCACAAGGCCAGCAAGGCCAATGGCTACGCCGGCGAAGAACATGATCATCCATGCGTTGGATGCGAAGTTGACGATGGGCACGAGAGCGGAGCGAACCTTCACCGGAATGTAGCCCCTTGAATGCTGAACCGCGTGGCCAGCTTCGTGACAAGCAACGGCAGCACTCGCCACGGAGCCGCCGCTAAGGTTGGCTCGCGAAAGGTTGAGAACGTTCGAGCGCGGATCGAAGTTATCCGTTAGCTCACCCGCGATGGGCTGAATCCTCATGCCGGAGACGCCTTCATCAGCAAGCATGCGCTCTGCTACCTGGGCTCCAGTAAGCCCGCAATCAAGCCCGACTTTAGACCACGTCCTATACGTCGACTTAATATATGACTGCGTGACAAGGCCAAGCAGGGTAGACACAAGAACCAAGACGAGGTACGAGGTGTCATACCCCATCCCGTAGCCCATGCCGTAGAACATACGAACCCCCAATCAGTGAATTTCTTTGAGTATGTACCCAAAGCCGGACACAAAAGGAGCCGGACTTCTCACCCGGCTCCCCAAACATTAGATTCGCTATGTAGCCTAAAGAATCTCCACTCGACCGTCCTTGACGGTCAGGCCGCAGTCGCCCAAGAGGAGTCCCTTGAGCTTCTCCCCCGCGATGTCGCGTCGCCATCCAGAAGCGAGAGACGCATCCTCTCTCCCGGCCATGAATTCAAGGAGGTCTTCGCGCGTTGCGATGAGCTGCGCGGCCACGCCGGTCTTCTCGGAAATGATGCGCACCATGGCATACATGAGGTCGATGACGCATTCCTGATCGGCAGACGGGCGCGAGCGCTTTGGAAGACTCGGACAATCGGCCGCTTGGCATGCGGCGCCGCGCGAAATGGCATGCACCAAAGCATCCGCATCACGCTCAGACAACTGCTCGGTTCCGCGGATTCGACGCAGTCGTTGTGAATCCACCGGTCCGCGCTTGCAAATCTCGAGCATCACCTCATCGGAGAGAACCCACTTACGAGGGATATCGCGCTTGGACGCCAAACGCTCTCGCCAAGCGCAGGCCTCGCGTGCCACGGCAAGTTGACGTCGGGTGAGCGACGAGGCCCGCTTGAGGTGGCGAAACGCGTTCATTGGCTCGTGACGATAATGAGACGGGTCAAGCAAAGCCTGCATCTCGGGAAGGACCATCGAGAGACGATCGCGCTCGACGAGCTCGGAGAGCATAGTCTCATAAATACCCGGAAGGTAGCGCACGTCATCTTCTGCGTACGTTAGCTGCTCGGGATCAAGCGGACGACGAGACCAGTCCGTTAGGCTCTCGGCCTTGGCGAGGCGAACGCCAGTGTAGGCCTCAACGAGGCCTCCGTAACCAAGTTGCATGCGCTGACCGAGAAACGCGGCAGCAAGCTGGGTGTCGAACAGAGGGGCCGGAACACATCCCAAGCTGCCATCGATGACTTCGAGATCCTGCGAGCACGCATGAAAGACTTTGGTAATAGCCGGGTTCTCAAATAGTTCTACCACCGGAGAAAGGTCTGAGATGGCAATCGGATCAACGGCGGCGATATCGTCCGCCGACGTAGCGAGCTGGATTAGACAAAGACGCGGACGATACGTGCGCTCACGAAGAAACTCAGTGTCAACAGCAAGCACGCTCGAGGAGGCAGCACGCTCACAAAAGCGCCTGAGCTCCTCCGATGTGGAGATGAACAAAACGTGACCCCTCAGCCCCATCGCATCCATAAAACGACCGGGCAAAATCGGCTACCATGGCTGTGGCCCGTTTGGGCCCACAGACAGGAGGATACCATCCATGCGCTGCCTCATTGTTCATAATCCGCGTTCTGGCTTCGGGTCAGACGCGGTCTACGCATTTGAGCGCGAGCTCGTTCGTCCTGGCGACGAATGCGTGCTGCGCGTCCTTGACGACGAGAACGCTGACGAGAAGGCCCTCGACGATGCCGAGACGTTTGACGTGGTTGTCATATCGGGCGGCGACGGGACGATTTCGAACCTCCTCTACATGTTGCGCGATCGCGCAGTTCCCACCTGCGTGTTTCCGTCTGGCACGGCCAACCTCCTCTTCGCTAATATCGGCAACTCTCCAGAGCCTGCCGCCCTCGCCCGCGCCTGCCGATGGGGAGACACCATAAGCGCGGACCTCGGCGAAGCAAGCTGGGAGAGCGCTGGAGGCCCAACCAAGCGAGGCTTTTCCATCATGACCGGCACTGGGTTTGACGCCGAACTCATGGCTGCCGCCGCGCCCAACAAGAGGACGATGGGCGAGGTAGCCTATTTCATGGCCGCCCTCTCGGACCCGACACCCAAGGTCAACCACTTCGCAATCACCGTCGACGGAGAGACCTACGAGCGCGACGGAATCGCCTGCCTCGTCGCGAACAATGCCATGCTCCAGCTAGATGTCGATGTGGTCCCCGGATGCGTCATGGACGACGGCCTGCTCGACGTCATCGTCCTTGAAGTGAGCGTCACGGCTCAGCTCATTCGACCGCTCATCGCCAGCCTCGTCGACCCGAAGGGCGAGCGTGGCAACAGGCCTCGCATTGAGACCTTCAGGGGCAGAAGAATCGAAGTCAAGACCTCCGAGCCCATCCCCATGCAGGTCGATGGCGAAGTCGTCCCTGACATGGTCACCAGCTGGCGCGCCGAGGTCCTTCCCGCCGCATGCGAGCTCGTGGTGGACGGCCTCTCCCGCTACCAGCCCAAGATTCGCCGCACGAGCCCCAAATTCCCCGTTGCCGCCCAACTCGCCTTCCCCGAATAACCAAGGAAGACGACTGAGCAGCCCGAGGCCCCGCACGCCTCTCCGCGCCGCTAAGTAGGCCGGCTGCGTAAACAACAGGCCCGGCCCCGATGCCCCGCAGCAAACATTCTTGGACACTCAGCAGCCCGAGGCCCCGCACGCGTTTACGGCGCGCCAAGCAGCTCGGCGACAACGTAAACAAAAGGTTCCGCCCCGGTGCCCCCGCACAGACATTCTGAGACGCGAAGCGTCGAACGTCTGAAGGGGACGCCGGGGCGGAACCGTCAGGTCAGTGATGCCTCAGAACTACTTGGCACTCTCGGTGGAAAGCGCGATGCCCTCAAGATACTTGCCGTACTCGGTCTTGGCGATCTTGGAAGCCAGAGACAGCAGCTGGGCACGGCCGATCCAACCCTTACGGTACGCGATCTCCTCGATAGAGGCGATCTTCGTGCCCGTAGACTGCTGGACGACGCGGATGAACTCGCCCGCGTGGAAGAGCTCGTCAACGGTGCGGGGACAGAACCAGGCAAAGCCCTCGGGCAGCGTGGTGGTGTAGAGCTGCTTGTGGTCAAGGTACATCTGGTTGAGATCCGTGATCTCAAGCTCGCCGCGCGCGGAAGGCTTGAGCTTCTTGGCGTACTCGACGACCTTGTTATCGTAGACGTAAAGACCAGTGGCGACGTACTTGGTGCGCGCCTCCTCCGGCTTCTCCTCGATATAAGTGACCTTCTTGTCCTCGCCAAAGTCAATGACAGCAAAGCGCTCGGGATCATTCACTCGATAACCAAAGACCGTGGCACCCTTGTCGCGATCGAGCGCCTCGCGAAGGTTCAGGTCAAATCCAGAGCCGTAGAAGATGCTATCCGCGAGAATGAGGGCGACGCGATCGTCACCAATGAAGTCCTCGCCGATGAGGAATGCCTGAGCGATGCCATCGCGGCTGACCTGGGCCTTGTAGCTGATGTTCAAGCCGAGCTGCGAGCCATCGCCGAAGTGGGCCTGATAGGAAGCCATATCCTGGGGATTAACGATGAACAGGACGTCGCGAATATCCGCCTTCATGAGCGTGGCCAGGGAATAATAGACGAGCGGCTTGTCATAGATGGGCAGAAGGTGCTTGGAACCCGAGAACGTCATGGGATACAGGTGCGTTCCGAAGCCACCAGCAAGGACAATACCCTTCACAGCTATGCCTCCTTGAGTCGCATACATGTTCAGGGAGAGTATACCGCCAGACCACGCGTTATACTATCTGACGTATGTGAACATATAACGAGAGGATTATCCTCATGTCCGACAGCACCACGCCAGTACGCGTTAGATTCGCCCCCTCGCCCACCGGCAAGCTTCATGTCGGCGGTGCGCGGACGGCCATTTTTAACTGGGCCTTCGCGCGTGCGAATAACGGCACCTTCATCCTTCGCATCGATGACACCGACCCGACTCGCTCGACTGACGAGAACACCCAGGTGATTCTCCGCGCCATGCGCTGGATGGGTCTCGACTGGGATGAGGGCCCCGAGGTTGGCGGAGATTTTGGCCCCTACGCTCAGACGAAGCGCCTCGAGATGTACAAGGCCGCTGCCCAGAAGCTCTGGGACGAGGGCCGCGCCTACCCCTGCTTCTGCACCACCGAGCAGCTCGCCGAGGACAAGAGGGCCGCCCAGGAGCGCAAGGACCCCTTCCAGGGCTATCAGCGCCGCTGCCGCAACCTCGATCCGGCCGAGGCGAAGGCCCGCATCGAGGCTGGCGAGCCCTACGTCCTCCGAATCAAGGTCCCGGAGGACCGCGGCGACGTCGTCATACACGATGCCGTCCACGGCGACGTGACGTTCGATGCTAAGGAGCTTGACGACTTCGTCATCTTCCGCTCCGACGGAACGCCTACCTACAACTTCGCCACCGTCGTCGACGACGCCGCCATGGGCATCACCCACATCATCCGCGGCGACGACCACCTCTCCAACACCCCGCGCCAGGTCATGGTCTACGAGGCCCTCGGGGCTCCCATCCCCGTCTTCGCGCACATTTCCATGATCCTTGGCGCGGATGGCAAGAAGCTCTCCAAGCGCCACGGCGCCACAAGCGTCGAGGAGTTCCGCGACGCCGGTTACCTGCCGGACGCTTTCGTCAACTATCTCGCACTTCTCGGTTGGTCTCCGGACGGCGAAACGACCATCGTCCCGCGTGACGTGCTCGCAAGCACCTTCTCCCTCGACCGCGTCTCGAAGAACCCCGCCACGTTTGACCCAGCGAAGCTTGACTGGATCAACGCCGAGTACCTTGCAGCAATGAGCGATGACGAGTTCACCGAGAAGATCATGATTCCCGAGCTACTCGATGCCGGCCTCATCAAGGATGCCAACGATCGCACGCCCGAGTGGTTCGCTACCCTCGCCTCCGTCGTCCGCCCGCGTACCAAGCACCTCGGTGATGTCGCTGGCATCTGCTCCATGGTGTTTGACTCGGCTGAAACCCTCCCCTACGAGGAGAAGGCCGTCTCCAAGGGTCTCGCCAAGGAGGGAATGGCTACCATCCTCGACGCCGCCATCAAGGCGCTCGAGGGCGTCTCCCCCGATTCTTGGAACGCCGAGGCCGTCGACGCGGCGCTAGAGCAGCTCCCTGATCAGCTTGACGCCAAGAAGCGCATCGTCTTCCAGGCGATTCGAGCCGCCATCTGCGGCAACCTCGTGAGTCCTCCGCTGGGCGTCGTAATCGAGCTCGTCGGCAAGACCGACGCCCTCGCCCGTCTCGAGCGCGCAAAGGGCATGGCACTCTAGCCCGGACGTTGAAACAGTGCGGAGCCGGAATTGCCATGAATAGGCCCGCACTTGATTCATCGTGTCACCAAGCCCCGCCGACGCTCCTGTAAACTGCGCCGGTGGGGCCATTTTTATTCGCTGAGGGGATTGCGCGAAGCGCCTAGACACAAGAAAGCCCCGAGCCATAAAGACGCGACTCGGGACATTGCAGTTCATAATCACTGCGAACGGGAAGAACGGGCCTAAGCCACGACCTGCGAACAGCCTATTTGTTGGATCCAGACTTGCGAGATGAGCCCTTAACGACAAACTTGGTCGTCTTACGCGGGGGATTAGACGGATTATAGCTAACGGCACCGCGCACCAAACGCACCTTCCTCTTCCCACCGCGACCAGACCAGCGCTGGACACGATGATAGATGCTTTCCGTGCTCGTGCTCTTAAGGCCCAGGAGCGGAAGAGCGGCGAATGTCGGGAAGAAGAACGTGACTACGCGCCAGACAAGAAATCCGGCAGTCGCATACCCACCAAACATCGGGCCGAAGAACAGGGCGAATCCTCCCTCGGCTCCCCCGGTGCCGCCAGGAAGAGGTACGGCAGTGGCAACAAGCTGAACCATCGAGCCCGCGGCGAGACAGGTAAGGAAGTCTGCCTCTAGACCAAAAGCATGGATGACGAACCAGGGAATCGTATAGAGAAAGCCAAGCTGGCACATGGTGATGACAAGTGTGATCACCATGTCGGGGATACTGGCAGCCGAACGACGAAACGCAGTGGAGAACTGATCCACCTGCACGTTGATCATGTCATTCCACTTGTCGTAGTTCTTGACCCAACCATGGCCATTGGCCCAGCGGAGCAGAGACGAACCCGCGCGCCTGACAAAATTAGGGCAAAGACAGACGATGAAGAGGCCAATCAGCTCAAGTGCATGACCCGCAAAAACAAGCAGGTTAAGAAGGACGATGTCACCGTAGGAGTCAAGGAAGAAACCAAGCTTGGCCCAGAGCATGATGCCGGCGAAGAGGACGACACCGAGCTGGAACATGATAAAGCGAGTGAACTGCGTGGCAGAAGCCGCGCCAACGGAGAGCCCGGCCTTGGTGAGTTGATAAATCTGAGAGGGAAGCGCACCCATCTGCATTGGCGTGAGGTTGCCAAAGAAATTGCCGGAAGCCTCCACCGCCATGAGGTCACGAAAGCCCACGGGAGAGTCATGGTCGAGATACACAGCAACGGCATAGGCAAGGGAGCCGAGTATAAAGTACATGCAAATGCAGCCAACGGCGCCAACGAGCCAGGAAGCCTCAACGTTTTGGAAGGCCTCAATGAACGAATCGATTTGTCCGGAGAAAAACAGGAAGGCGACGTAGGCAGCAAAAACGAGACCGACAAACTGAGCGCCCTTAGCCGCCTGCTTCTTGTCAGGGTCCTGAGGCTGTTCCTCAGCAACCGCTCCCTTATGCATGGGAGCAGGAGCTCCGGCCAGCCTAGGCTTAGGAGCATGAGGCTTGTGCTTGGGAGCGACGTCCACATGGGTGGCCTGCTCTGCCTTGATGTTGTTTTCGGGGTTCTGAGCCATGCAATTCCTGAGTCTGGATGATGTCGCATACAGCGCGAGCGCCGTGCAGCCATTACTTGACTAGTGTACCCCACGCGGCAATTCTTCCGGACACCCACACCATAAGCACGAAAACAGCCGGCCAAGGTATTACCCTGACCGGCTATCGACTTCAAGTTCAATGAAAGTTGACGACGTGCACCCTTCCCTACTCTGCCTCAGGCGCATCCTCGGGACTAACGGAGGCGCCGCGCTCAGCGCAAGCGCGCTCGACAGCGGCAAGCTTAGTCCTGTAGGCTGCGGCAAGAATGTCGACGCAGCCCTGGCGACCAAAGCGCGCACGGTTAACCACGACGTCCTTGCCAGAATGAAGCATCCACTTGCCAGCAGAATAACGCTTGTAGAACATCTCGCGGGCACGCTGCATGCGCTTGACGAGCTTGCGAGCCTTCTTCTCGGAGATATCGCGCTTCGAGCGGACGATCTCGACACGAGCCTCAAGCGGGGCGGTCACGAGGACGGTAATGAGGTTGGGATTATCACGAAGGATGTAATCAGACAGACGGCCTTCGATAATGCAGCTCTCGCTCGACCCGAGGTCGCGAATGACGTCCTCCATCTGCTTGAAGAGCTTATCCGCAATGGAGCGCGTATCAACGCGATCGGGAAGAAAGGCGGCAACCTCGGCCGCAAGGCTCTCGTCATAGGCGGCGATCTGATCCGTCGTCACTCCGGCACGCATGGCGGCGCGCACGAGAACCTCGTTGTCATACAGGGGGATGCCAAGCTCGACTGACAGCATCTTGCCAATCTCGTGGCCCTCCGCGCCAAAGTCGCGCGCAATGGCGATGACTACGGGATAGGTGGAGATATCAGGGCTTACCTCAGAGAAGTTCTCGGTCATGGTTGCTCCTTTAGGCCGCGACCTGGCGACGCTGGTGGGCACGAACGATCAGGGAAATGCCAAAGTTCAGGGCGAAGTACAGCAGGAACACAAAGCCATAGACGAGGAGGACCTCATTGAGGCTCTGGGACTTTGCCATAACTACCTTAGAGGTATACATGAACTCGGCCACATTAATGCCGGCAAGATAGGAACTGTCCTTGATGACCGTCGTGCACTGGCTGAACAGGGCGGGGACGATCGTCTTGAACGTCTGAGGCAGGATGATGAGGCGCATGGTCGCGAAGAACCCGAAACCCTGGCTCTGAGCAGCCTCGAACTGGCTCTGCGGAATGGAGTTGAGACCTCCGCGGACGATCTCCGCCATAACGGCCGAGGTAAAGATCGTAAACGCAAGAGTGGAAATGAAGACGTCGTTACCCTTGACCGTGAAGTAAATGAAGAGGATCCAGAGAAGGTTAGGCGTGCAGCGGAAGAGCTCGATATAGGCGCTGACGAGAAGCGAGAACGGTTTGGCGGCGTATGCCTTCACAAGCGCAAGAACCGTACCGAATATAAGCGAGAAGAAGATCGAGAGGGCAGAAATCTCGAGCGTCTTGACAAAGCCACCGAGCATGAACATGACGTTCGCAGAGCTAAATACCTCCATGACCTACGCCTCCTTCGCGGTATCGGGCGTAATGCCAGGAATCACCTTTGCGCGCGGGCGCATCTTGGAGCGAGCCTCGAGCCACTGGACGAGAAGCGCCAGGGGGAAGCAGATGATGAAGTACAGAATGCAAGCCATGATGTAGCCCTGCAGGTAGCCGTACGTGGAGACAAAGCCATCCGCGTTGTACATCAGGTCGCCGCCAGCGATGAGGGCGAGCACGGAGCTGTTCTTAACGAGATTGAGGGCCTGGTTGCACAGCGGAGGCAGAATCACCTTGAAGGTCTGGGGCAAGATGATGTACCCATAGGTCTGAATGCGAGAGAAACCCTGCGACAGGGCTGCCTCCATCTGACCGCGAGGAACGCTCTCGATGCCCGTACGAATGACCTCGGAAATGTAGGCCGCGTGATACAGTCCGACGCCGAGGGCACCAAGTGCAAAGGCGGAGGTACGGACCGGGCTATCCGTATGAAGGATGACCTGCAGGATCTTAGGCCCCGCCATGTACATGAAGAAGACCTGCACCGGCAGAGGCGTGTTCTGGTAAAACTCGACGTAGACACGGCTGATGGCCCTGAGAACGTTAGAGCGCGTAGTGGAGAACACACCAAGTACCGTACCAAGAACGATCGAAAGCGCCAGGCCAGCAAACACTACTTTGAGCGTAAGCCCGAATCCCGACCAGAGATCGCCCATGCTGGCGAGGGTCAGCTCCCATCGCTTCGCATCGAGGAGTCCGTCTAGCATCTCTATCCCTTCGTCAAAACATACATCGTGCCGCCCAGGCTAAAGTCCAGGCGGCACGGAAGCCCGGCCCCATAAGGATCCGGGCGAAGCAGTCCTAGAGCAGGCCCCAAGCGGAGACTTCCTCGTCGATCCAGCCGTTGGAAGTAACCTCCTTGACGACTTCCTCGGTGACCTCGGAGAAGTCGCAGCCCTTCTTGGTGGCGATGCCGTAATCCTGGGCGCCGAACTCGATCTCGGGCTGCAGGAGCTCCTTGTCATCGTTCGTGTAGGTCTTCAGCGTGGAACGGTCCATCGCGAAGGCGTCGATCTGGCCGGCGTCAAGGGCGGAGTTGATGGAGGGGTAATCCGGGTACTCGTCGAAGACGGGCGTGGCGGCAATGTTGTTGTCCTGAAGCATCTGAAGGACGAGGTCCTTGGTGGTCGAGCCCTGGGAGACGCCGATGTGCTTGCCGTCGAGGTCAGCCATGGTGGACATGGCGCCCTTCTTGATGAGGATGCCAACGTGGTCAGTACGATAGGGATCGGTGAAGTCCCAGTCCTCCTTGCGCTTGTCCGTAATGGTGTAGGTGGCGCAAATCATGTCAAGGGTGTCGTTGTCGATAAGCGGGCCGCGGGTCTTCGGGGTGACGTCGGTGAACTCGCAGAGATCCTTATCCTCGGCCTCCTCATAAGAGACGTCAAAGACCTTGGCGGCGACCATGTAGCACAGGTCGATCTCGAGACCCTCGTACTTGCCAGTGGCGGTATCGAGCAGACCGTAACCCACGACGTCCTTCTTGACGCCGCACTTTAGCTTGCCGCGATCCTTGATGGTCTGAAGCTTGGAGTCGGAAGAGCTGGAGGACGAGCTACCGCCGCAGCCAACAAGACCAAGGCCGGCGATGGCGGCGGAGGCACCGAGGGTTACGACGAACTGACGGCGAGAGATGTTCTTCATGGGATACCCCTTTCAGTTGCAGGCAGTCAACTACTTCAAAAGCGGCGCTACCACCGCTTGCCAGCCCGCTCACACGGGCAAATGCACTTGCAAAAAGGTCTTCGTGCGAAAGACGAGCAGACCCTGAGTTAGCGCAGAATCTTGGAAAGGAAGAGCTTCGTGCGCTCGTTCTGGGGATTCTCGAAAAAGTGCTCGGGCGTGCCCTCCTCGATAATCCTTCCGTCCTCAACGAAGATGACGCGATCGGCAACCTCACGAGCAAAGCCCATCTCGTGAGTGACGCACATCATCGTGATGTTCTCCTGGGCGAGCTCGACCATGACATTGAGGACCTCTTGGACCATCTCAGGATCGAGAGCGCTCGTCGGCTCATCGAACAGGATGATCGGCTGCTTGGTGCAGAGGGCGCGTGCGATTGCGACGCGCTGCTGCTGACCACCAGAGAGGTTCTGCGGGTACTCCCCCGCCTTCGCCTCTAGGCCAACACGCCTGAGGGCAGCCATGGCAGCCTCCGTGGCCTCTTCCTTGCTCTTCTTCTGGAGCTTAATTGGCGCAAGCGTGAGGTTACCGAGAACCGTCATGTTGGGATACAGGTTGAACTGCTGGAACACCATCGACGAGTACTTGCGCGCCATCTCAAGGTGGTTCTTGCGCGTAAGCTCAGTACCATCAATCGTGATGGTACCGGTGGTGGGCTCCTCGAGGTAGTTCACGCAACGGATGAGCGTAGACTTGCCGGAGCCAGAGGGCCCGATGATGACGAGCTTCTCGCCAGCCTTGACGGTAAGGTTAATATCCTTGAGGACGTGGGCGTCTCCGAAATACTTATTGAGACCACGAATCTCAATCATGTTCTTGGCGTCAGCCATGGGATTCCTTTTCTCGGATTGTCTTGTCTGAAGACTCTACGGAACCAAAGCGGTCTTGATTGTTATTTATACCCGATTGTCATGAAGCCGAAACACACCGTTACGCAGGCGTTATCAAGTGGGAGCCAAATCGGCGCGCGTTTATGCGAAAAATCGTATCAACCATAGCGCCCGATAAGCTAGCGCCGTCTCCTCCCGTGGGGCCCGAATGTCACTAGCGGTGCTTCCTCCTGTGGCGAGCCCAAATGTCACGGAAGACGAAGAACGTGATACCGAAGGCGATCAGATAGCACACGAAGGCAAATCCAGGAACGTCAAAGACCCTGAATCTTGCATCGCCGCCCTCAGTGCTCATAACGATCGCACTGGCGGCAATGAGAAAGCCGACGCACAATACGCCAAGGGTTAGGCGGTCCGCGATATGGGAGAGGTCGTCGATGGGGTCCTCAGAACCGACGAAATCCATGTTGATCTTGAGCTGGCCTCGCGTGAGCATGCTCATGGCGAGTTCCGCCTGAGCCGCGGCGCCCAGAAGGCCCTTGGTCGCGGCTTTGCTGCGTATGGCGAGCTCCGCCACGTCGCGCTTGATCTTTGCCGAGCTATTTGTATGAACGCGGATGTGTTGGGAGATGATGTCGATCATGTTGACGCCGGGCAGAAACTCGTCAAGAACGCCCTCGAGCGTCACGAGGCCACGTGCCATGCTCGTGATCTGACCTGGGAGTTCGATGCCGTTCCTCCGCGCGAGCGCGATGATGCGCCCAAGGAAACTGCCAAGATCGAGCTCGGACAGGTTGACGGTACCAAACTCGTCGACGACCTCGTCGAGATCAGCGAGGAGCTCGCCGTGATCCACGTCCTCGGGACTCGTCGAGGAAAGCCTGAGCAGGGCGCTCTTGAGCTTTGGCGTATCCCGCTCCGCCACCGAGAAGATCATGTCGCGCATGATGCGTCGAAGGCTTAGGGACAGGCGGCCCGTGATGCCGAGGTCGAGAAAGACTATCTGCCCACCAAGGACCTCGATGTTGCCCGGATGCGGATCGGCATGGAAAAAGCCGTCATCAAGGAGCTGGGAGGCATAGTTGTCCACAAGCTTGGTGCCGATCTCGGTGAGGTCATAACCGGCCTTGACGAGCTTGGCGGGAGTCGAGATGGTAATGCCGTCGATATACTCCATCACAACGACGTGCTTCGTGCAGAGGTCCATGTAAGGCTTAGGGCATGTCACGAACTTGCAACCCTCGTTATTACGCCTGAACTCCTCGAGGTTACGCGCCTCGACGAGGAAGTCCGTCTCCTCCCGGAAGGTGTCCCAAAGCTCTTCGACGACGCTTGTGAGGTCGAGGAACTGCTCGCCCTTGAAGAAGGGCATCAGGTGGCGGACGAGAGAGCGCATGATGTCGATGTCCTGCGCCATGACCTCCTGAACATGGGGACGTTGCACCTTGATCGCGACGTCCTCGCCCGAGGAGAGGCGGGCGCGATGGACCTGCGCCACCGAGGCGGAGCCCAAGGGTCGCTCGCCGATAGCGTCAAATATCTCGCCGAGGTCCCCACCGTACTCGCTTTCGAGCACGGCGAGAACGGTCTCGTACGGCATTGGCTCGACGTCGCTCCTAAGACGCGAGAGCTCCTCGCAGAACTGCTCTGGGAGAATCTCTGAGCGCATGGACAGGATCTGCCCCGCCTTGACGAAGGTGGGGCCGAGCTCCTCGAGCATCCGGCGAAACTTGACGGGCGTGATACCACCGAGAACATCGTACTTGCGGACAATCGCAAATATCTGAAGCAGACGCGCGTGCCGGCGCTTCCGCGAGACCCCATAGCGGCTCGCATCATTTCTGCGAGCACCTCGAAGAAGGCCGATCGTCACGGAATCAGAGTCGTCGTCGAGCTCGCCTTCGACGCCGGCGAGCGCGGCCTCCCACATCGCGTCCTCAGCCTCGGCCGGAGTCGCATCGGGACGCAACGCGTCATCTGGGCTGCTAATCTCGTCGAGAGAGCCTGAACCGCGAGCGCAGTCGGAAGAAGCCGGCCCTTGCGTCATCGAGGGCGACGCCGAGCCACGAGAAGCCGCCCCCGGGCCGGAAGCGTCAGGGGCGGCGAATCTCTCGTTCTTTTCGAGGTCTTCGTTCAAGCCTCGCTACTCCTTTGTGGGGTCTTCGACAGAGTCTGCCTCAACGGGAACCTTGATTGCCGCAGAGGCCTTGGCGTCAAGGTCGCTCGCAAGCTCCTTGGCACGATCGATGAAAGCCGCGCGCTCCTCAGGGGTCATCGTGGACAAGCGAGCGCGAAGAACGGAATCCTGGGCGCCATCCACGGTCTCCTTGGCCTTCTGGGTGAGCTCTCGGTTGAGGTCCTTGCCCTGCTCGACCGTAAGCTCGCCCTTCTTGACGAGCGAATCCACGAGCTCCGTGGTCTTCTCGGCGCCTAGGGCGACGGCACCCACGCCAGCAAGAAACGCCTTTCGAATGCCCTCAGTGATGTCAACCATGATTGCCCCTCTCCCGCACTCGCGTGCGCGTTGTCGTTAGCCTACTTGTACCCAAGCGAGGACAGACGGTATCGGTCGCATCCGCAAACGGAGACGAGTGACATCACGGCAGCGGGCGAATGGTAACCGCGACGCCATCCTGCGCTAGTCACTTGCCCAAAAGATAGCGGCTCATCTGAGAGACGCTCGTGACGATAGCCGTCGCCCCGGCGTTTTCCAGCTCTCCCGCGGGGGCGGTGTCGCCAAGGTAGACGCCGATGGAGTCGACGCCCGTCGCGACGGCGCCCTCGATGTCATAGTGCCTGTCTCCGAGCATGACGGCGTCTATGGGATCGGCGCCGAGACGTCGCAAGGCCTCGACGATAAGGCCGGCCTTTCCGGGATCCTTAACGCCCGTCTGGGTGACGACCTCCTCGAAGAGGTCATCGATGCCAGTCTGTTGAAGGGCCGTGCGGACGAAGCGCTCCATCTTCGAAGACACGATGGCGAGTCTCTTGCCCCGGCTCTTAAGCTCCGTGAGCAGCTCGCGAACGCCGTCGAACAATGGGTTTCTCTCGGGACCGAGGCCCGCGTAGATCTCGCGATAGCGACGAGTGACCTCGGCTGCGTCTTCCTCGGAGAGGCCATAGACAAGCGAGAAGGCAAGCGGAAAGGGAGGGCCAACGAGCCTTCCGGCGTCGCCGATCTCCTCATCGGTCAGACCCCATTCGCGAAGCACCTGAGTTGCCGTCCTCACGATGCAGGGCTTCGTGTCCGCGAGGGTGCCATCAAAATCAAAGAGCACGACGGGCTTCTCGGCCAGACCGCGGACGCCCGATGCGAGGCGCTCGGCGGCGCAGTCAAGAGGACCCTCCGCGCGGAGGACCTTAAGACCGTGCCTGACAGGCTCGACCACGGCGGCGAGGTTCTCCACTGATGCCCTGGGAGAGCCGGGTACGTTGACGACGAGCGTGCGACCCAGGGTTCCGGCCGTAGCGCGAGAGAGCCAGGCAAAGGGCGTTATCTTGGCGGAAGCTGCGCGCATGGCCTCGCCGATGCCAGGCACGAGGCGGTCACAGACGTCAACCGTAACGTCGGGCGTAACATCACGAGGAGAAAGCCCCGTACCACCCGTCGTGACGACAAGAGCGACACCCGAAGCAGCGGCATCGCGGATTGCGCGTTCGATACTAACGCGCTCGTCCGGGACGACGATGGAAGATACCACCTCAAAACCTGACTCAGAAAGCAGGGCCGCCACGGCAGGACCCGCCTCATCCCTATAGACACCAGCACTCGCGCGATCGCTCACGGTGATGACGGTAGCGGTATAAGACGAGATGACGACCTTGTCATGGCAGCTCATGCGCACTCCTACTAGCCAAAAGCCTACTTGCCGAAGGGACAGATTGGGTAGTGGCACTCCTCGCAGCCGAGACAGAGGCCGCCCTCTGCATAAGCGACGATATCCGCACGCGTCAGGCGAACGCCCGCCGCGATGCGAGGCATGATGAGGTCGAGAATCGTGGCTCGCGCGAACATCACGCAGCCAGGAAGACCGAGCACAGGGGTGCCATCGTCATAGTATCCCACGAAGACCATGGCGCCTGGAAGCACGGGGGCGCCGTAGGTAACCATCTCGGCACCGCTCTGCTGGATGGCACCAGGGGTGTTGTCGTCGGGGTCGACGCTCATGCCGCCAGTGCAGACGACGAGGTCAACGCCAGCCTCGCGCACGCGCCTGATCGCGGCAACGATGTCCTCGACATCGTCACCGGGCGTCTCGTGGGCAACGCACTCCATGCCGTACTCGGTGAGCTTGCTCTTGACGACGGGTGTGAACGAGTCCTCGATTAGGCCCGCGGCAACCTCGCTGCCCGTGGTGACGATGCCAACGCGACGGAGCTTGTAGGGCAGAACCTCGCAGACGGGCCCCTCGCCAGCGCAAGCTTCAGCCGCGCGGCGGGCCTCCTCGAGCTTTGACTCCTCGATCACAAGCGGAATGACGCGCATTCCCGCGAGCTTATCACCCGCATGAACCGCCGTGTTACCGGCGCGCGTGGCCACCATGACCTGCGTCACCGAGTTAACGGCGGCAAGCGCACTGCTACGCACGCGGAAGCACCCGTCATAGGCGGCGCGCAGCTCGATCTTGCCCTCGCGAATCTCGGGCGAGCGAACACAACCGTCACCTTCCATGATCTCGCAGAGGCGGATGGCGGCGTCATCCTCGTGGAGCATGCCCGGCTCGAGCTCGAGCACATAGACGCTGCGCTTGCCCATCGAGAGCAGCACGTCGACGTCCTCCGGAGCCACGACGTGGCCCTTACGGAAACGAGCTCCCTTGAATTCGTCGGGAATGATCTGGGTCATGTCGTGACAGAGCACGTGTCCCACGGCCTGCTGAACGGGAAGTTCCTTCATTAGCGCCTCACCTCCATAACATGCACCCCATCGCCGGCGCGAACCTCTCCCCCTCGAACGACAACGGTAAAGATGCCCTCGCTCGGCATGGCGCACTTTCCCACCAGACGCTTAATCTCGCAGTCGTTATGACATTTCTTGCCGATTTGCGTCACGGCGAGGAGCGCCTCCCCGGCGGAAATGACCGTACCCACGGGAAGCGACTTGAGATCGAGGCCGCGCGTGAGGATGTTCTCCGCGAAGTCGCCCGCCTTGAGATTGGGCAGAACCTGGCGCAGGTCATCAACGGCCTCATTCGGCAGCAGACTCACCTGGCGGTGCCAGGCTCCAGAATGCGCGTCGCCGACGACGCCAGTGCCAACCTCAAGCTCAATGGAATCAACAGACTGCTTGCGAACGCCCTTCTCGGCACTCATGCATACGGCAATGACCTCGCCCGCAAGGGCTCCGGGCGAAACAACGAACTCTCCCACGCTACTCTCCCCTCACAAAATGGCCGCTACGGCCCCCAGTCTTCTCCATAAGGCGAACAGCCGTGATCTCCATGTCACGCTGGTGCGACTTGCACATGTCATAGATGGTCAGCGCGGCCACGGACGCTGCGGCGAGCGCCTCCATCTCCACGCCCGTCTCCCCCTTGCAACGAGCCGTGGCCTCGATTGCGATCCCATCATCCTCTAGCGCGAAGTTGATATCCACGCCGGAAAGCGGAATCTGATGGCACATCGGGATAATCTCCCACGTGCGCTTTGCAGCCATAATGCCGGCTACCTGGGCGACAGCGAGGACGTCGCCCTTGCGTGTGCCACCGGTCCGCACAAGCTCAAGCGTGCTCGGAGCCATGAGCACCTTCGCGGCGGCGCGCGCGACTCGAGACGTCACGGGCTTGTCGCCAACGTCGACCATGCGGGCACGGCCCTGTTCGTTTACGTGCGTGAACTCGGCATCGCGAATGCTTGCCGATGTGGTCTGGGAATCCTCCACCCTAGCCCCCTATCTCGAACATGTCCCTCGGGGTCTCGCTCGAGCGAAGACCCGGGACGAGGTTGTGATGAGCCGGCTTGGCCTCGATGCCACGGGCGATGGCCCGTTCGAGCTCCAAACCATGCAAGCCGCGAAGAGGCACTTCGGTGGCGGAGTGAAGACAGGGTTTGAGCCTGCCGTCCGCCGTGACGCGGACACGGTCGCATCCCGAGCAGAACCTGTGGCTGACGGCGCGAATGAGCCCGACACGCCCGAGAAACCCCGGTGCGGAGTAGAGCTCCGCCACGCCGCCCTCGCCAATACGTTCGAGCTCAGGCACCGCTTCAAGGACGACATCGCCGGAAACGAAGCGTTCCTTCGGCCAGCGGGCGCACTCTCCCATGGGCATGAGCTCGATAAAGCGAACCTCAACGGGCTCCCTTCGTGCGATATCAACGAAGTCCGCCGCCTCATCGTCGTTCACTCCGCCCATGAGCACACAGTTTATCTTTGGCGGAGGGAAACCGGCCAGCCTTGCGGCGCGCATTCCGTCCAGAGCATCCGAGAGCTCGCCGACGCGTGAAATCTCTCGATAGCGATCGGGACGAAGCGTGTCGAGCGAGATGTTAAGGCGAGTTAGCCCGGCGGTGCGTAGGTCGTTCGCGAGGGGCGCGAGCATGGTTCCGTTCGTCGTCATGTCGACCTCGTCAATGCCCTCTATGCCGGAGAGCATAGCGACAAGGTCCACGATCCCTCGCCTCACCAGCGGCTCCCCACCCGTAACGCGAACCTTGCGGACGCCAAGCCTCGAGGCGGCTCGGACGATCTCCGCCATCTCCTCGAACGAGAGGACCTCTCCATGAGCGTGATGGGCGACGCCCTCGCGGGGCATGCAGTAAATGCATCGGCAATTGCACTTGTCCGTGACGGACAGCCTCATGTAGCTGATGGTTCTTCCGAAGGTGTCTTGCACGTTCCCTACGCCTCCAAGCACATGACGTCAGACGGGGCGACCTCAAGCGTAACGCGTGAGGGGTCATCAAGCGAAGCCCACGCCGCCTTCTCGAGCTCGACGCGGAGCATCCCGCCGCCAGGAGTCGAGCACATGACGATGATCGAGAAGACGTTGTCGATAACACGCGCCACCTCGCAGGGGATGAGGTTGACGGTCTTGTCAAGCTCGCCGCGATTTGGCACGGCCTCACTCCCAAACCCCGTGGGCGCGTCCCCAAGGGTATCCACGACCCGGCCGTCCGCCTCGACGACCCTTAGGAAGTGCGCGCGGAGGCCGACGTGGTCGCAGCCCTCGACCGGACGAGCGCAATCAAGCGTAACGCCCCAGTCCGTGCAGACAAGGGAAGTCTCTCCCGCCGGCGACGCCGCACTCACGTTCTTGCAACCACTGATGAGGGCCTCCGCCAGAGTCGCGGGGGTATCGAACAGCTCACGGGTGGGCACCGTGCGACCGCTCTTGCCATGGTCGAGCACGCAAACGCGCTGGCTCATGCGATACACCTCGTCGCGGCTGTGCGTGACGAACACCACGCCCCCGGGAAACGCGCGGAGCGTGTCTGCGAGCTCGAGCTCGAGCTGCCAGCGCAGGTAACCGTCGAGCGCGCTGAAGGGCTCGTCGAGAAGGAGGAGCTCCGGATCGTTCGCCATGATGCGCGCGAGGGCGCAACGCTGCTGCTGGCCACCAGACAGCTCGGCCGAACGCAACCCCTCGAGGCCCTCCAGGCGAAAGGCTCGAATCCGCTCCAAAGCCCTCTCGCGGCGCTCGTTGCGAGGTCCTCCTCGCACGCCCGCCATGACATTGTCGAGAACCGTCATCGTTGGGAAGAGCGCGTAGCTCTGAAAGAGATAGCCCACGCGCCTCTCCTGCACCGGCACGTCAACACGCGCTTCCGAGTCAAACAGCACGCGATCGTTCAGAACGATACGGCCCTTGTCAGGGCGCTCGATACCGGCGATGCACTTGAGCGTCATGCTCTTGCCGCAACCGGACGCACCGAGAATCGCAAGCGTCTCGCTCGGGTCATCCGAGCTGAAGGAGGCGTCGAGGACGAAGTCGCCAAGGCGTTTTGTGATGTCAACGAAAAGGCTCATGCCCGCCTCCCCTGCGTACGGGCCCTGCCCTCAAGCCAGTTCATGACGAGAAGGACGACGGCCGATATGGCGACGTTGACGAGCACCCATCGAAACGCGAGCGCGTTATCGCCCGTGCGCCACAGCTGATAGACGGTCGTGGAGACCGTTGCGGTCTGGCCGGGCGTGTATCCCGCGACCATTGCCGTGGCACCGTACTCGCCAAGGGCGCGTGCGAACGCGAGGACCGCCCCCGCAAGAATGCCCTGGGCGCAACCGGGAACCTGGACTCGCCAGAACGCCCACGTGCGGCTTTTGCCGAGGGTGAGCGCGGCGTACGTCAAGGTCTTGTCATAAGCCTCGAAGGCGCCGCGGGCCGTTCGATACATAAGGGGAAAGGCGACGACGACGCACGCGAAGATCGCGCTGTACCACGTCATGGTGAGACGAACCCCAAAGGCCGCGAGCACCCAGGCACCGAGGGAACGCCTGGGACCGAGAACGAGCAGGAGCAGATACCCGACGACGGTCGGCGGCAAGACGAGTGGGAGCGTGAGCACCACGTCGAGCAGGGCCCTCACCGTTCTGGGAAGCTTCGCGATCACGCACGCCGCACCGAGCCCCAGGAAGAACACGGCTACCGTCGAGATGGCGGCGATACGCAGCGAGTTTATGAGCGGGTACCAGTCCATGGCTCAGATCCTATCGACAATTATGCGGACAGCGGCTTGAAGCCGACCTCCTCGAAGCAAGCGGAGGCCTCGGAGCCCTTGAGGAACTCGAGATAGGACTTGGCGGCGTCCTCGCGCTTCGTGCCCTTGACGACGGCGATCGGATAGACGACCTCACCGCACATATCCTTGGTGGCGCAATCGACGACCGCAAGACCTGCAGATACCGCATCGGTGCGATAAATGACACCACAGTCGACAGCCGCCTCGGATACCTGGGTCGTGACCTCCTTGACGTTGGTGCCATAGGTGATAACGCCAGAGGCCGCGAGTTCGTCCTCGTTGAGGTTGAAGTACTTCAGGATTTTCTGGGTGTACTGCCCAACGGGAACATCGGAGTTACCCATGGCGAGCTTGACGTCACCAGCCGTGAGGTGGTCAGCGAGGTCCTCGAAGTTCTGGATGCCCTTGGGATTGCCCTCGGGGACAACGAGCGTGACCTCGTTCTGAAGGATGTTGAAGCGCGTGTCGGACTCGATAAGATCAAGTCCATCGGTGTTGACCTCGGGGTCAGCGGTGGCGTCGAGCTGGTTCATCTGCTTTTGTCCGGCGGAGATGAAGACGTCGCACTCGGCACCTTCCTGAATCTGAGTCTTCAGGGTGCCAGAGGAATCGAAATTGAAGCTAACCTCGGTGCCGGCGTCCTTCGTGAAGGACTCAGTCGCCTTGGTGAGGCTCTCGGTCATGCTTGCCGCGGCGAAGACGATGAGCTTCTCGTCAGACGCGGCGGATGTCACCGCGGCTGAGCCAAAGCCGCCACAGCCGGTGAGGCCGAGGCCAGCGACGGCAGCGACACCCGACCCGATGGAAGCGATTGCCTGCTTGCGGGTGATAGATTTCATGAAGGTCCTTCCTTTCAGCCCGACGTCCCGTGGGCAATCTACGCGATTCGTTGTTTAGAGAGATACACAACGGTCGCCATGTATATGCACGACGCTACAGCCGTCGTGCAGCGAAACCCTTCTTACAGGTAGCTGGGGCAGCCCGTCGCCGGAGAAGCATGATGACCCGAACGGACTTCGATCATCCTTGCGGCAATTGAGACCGCAATCTCCGCGGGAGTCACAGCGCCAATAGGCAGGCCAATGGGAAGATCGACAGCGGCGATCTCATCCGCTGAGAAGCCACGCGAGGTGAGCACGCCTTCGAGGACGCGTCTCTTGTTCCTGCTACCCATGCAACCGAGATAAAGCGGACGGGCCTCGACGACTTGCGCGACGACGTCTTCGTCAGCCGCGTGCCCATGAGTCATGACAACGACGTAATCACGATTGCCAACTGTGACGCTCGCAGGAATATCCTTGAAATCGCCGAGGATGACGCTCGAGGCGACCGGGAAGTTCTCGGCGCGAGCCACCTCAGGACGGTCGTCAACAACCACGACGTCGAAATCGATCGCGGCGAGTGCCGGCACGAGCGCCCTGCCGACGTGGCCCCCGCCAAAGATGACGCAACGGGGGGCGCACGCCACGGGCTCGAGATAGAGGTCGCCCTCCATCCGCGGGACCGTATCAGCCCCTGCAAACCCCCCAACGGCAGCGACGGGAACGGGAGCGGACCAATCGACGGCAAGCTCGACGGGCGCCCCCGCGTCGGCGGACTCGATAGCGGCCTCGAGCGCCGGGATGTCGCGAGACGATAGACGGCGAATGCCGATGAGCTGAGAGCCACCGCAGGCGATATCAACCACACCTCGCTTGAAGTTCATTCGCAGGGCGGGCTTACCAGAGAGCGCGTCTTGGCAGAGCCTCTGGCTTTCGAGCTCGGGAGAGCCACCGCCGACCGTTCCCAGAAAGGAACCATCCTCAAGAAGCACCATCCGGGCGCCGGCGTCCCGGGCGGCCGACCCCGCAGTAGTAAGCACGACGGCCTCGGCAACGGACCTTCCGGCCTCAAGCTCCGCAAGTTCGCGGCGAAGAAGAGAGATGCCTTCCATCACTAACCCTCCAACCTCGAGGTGAGCATGCAAATCGCTTCGAGCACGCCTCCGCCGACGGCACGGGCCTTGTCAGACGAGGAGAAGCAGTGCGAGCGCTCGCAACGCGGGTCGATGTCGCCGGACTTCATGCCCGCCGTCACCTCAACGCCCTCCTGCAGAAGGCCGCGCAGGACACCGTTGATGGTGCAAGTCATGGGAACGCCGGACACGGTCGCGGCAACCTGGCCGGCGCGCACGACGTCGCCAATCTGGAGGACCGGCTCAAAGACGCCGTCTGCGGGAGCGCGCAGCACGCGGTCCGCGGAATGACCGGCGATGACGCCAGGGATACCGGTGTTGGGAGCGGCTGGGCCATCCCAGATGACCTGGCCGAGGAAATGTCCTCGATTGGTCTCGACGACCGCATCACAGTCCCTGCCCGCATAAAAGCCCGGGCCAACGCCAATGACGTACGGAGCCATGGAGCGTTTCGTGCCGAGGTTCTTCTTGGCGAGGATGGCGTCAACAACAACCTGCGGCTTCAACTCAGAAATGCTCTCGCCCTCGGGATCGACGAGAACCGCGACGTCACCGCCGACAACGATCGAACGAGCCTCCGCGCAGGAGCTGGCAAGGCGAGCACAAATGCCCTCAACCTCACATGAGCCAAGGCGGATGGCCTCAGAAAAGCAGACGGTACGGCGGATGGACGTGGGGACCGCAATGTCGCACATGATGACCTTGCACCCGGCGCGCCACAGGCGAAGCGCGATGCCGGTAGCGATATCCCCCGCTCCCCGAATCTCAACGAGCATGTAACTCACCGTTCCTCGAAGACGGCCACAATGGTAGGTAGTTTCCCGCTATGGCTTAGCGTAATCATCATACGACAACAACGGTATACCAAACTTTAAGTTAGGGTTGCTAATGAATTGTTATCGCGGCATCAAAAGTACTACGAACGCGTCAAATCGACAGGCGAACGGCATGATTTGGTCCGTCATCGGCGGGGGTGGCAAGACAACGCTGCTGCGCTCACTTGCGGATGAGCTCGTCGCCGAGGGAAAGACCGTGGTCCTCGCAACGACGACCCACTTCTTGCTCTTCAGCGGCATCGATACCGTTGTTTCCACCGACGAGTTTGAGGTCGCACGCCAACTCAAGGCCCAGCGGGTCATCTGCGTTGGCACGCCCGCTCACGAAGCGCGAAATGCGGGCAAACTGGCGCCCTCGCGGATCGCACCGCATGACCTCGCAAGCCTCGCAGACTTCGTACTCGTCGAAGCAGATGGCTCGAGGCACATGTCCGTCAAAGCACACAGCGATCGCGAGCCCGTCATTCCGGACGGCAACGACCTGACGATCATGGTCATTGGCGCAAGCGCCTTTGGCAAGCCCGTGGCGCAAACCGTTCATAGGGCAGAGATCTTCTGCGAGAACTCGGGGTGCGAGCAGAATGATGTGGTTACGCCAGAGCTTCTCGCTCGGCATCTTGCCACGGAGACCAGGAGAGGTGCCATAGACCCGAACCTGGTCATAGTCAACCAGGCAGAAAGCCCCGAGACGATTGAAGCTGCGCACGCCCTTTACGATGAGCTCGCCGCCGTGGGCATGAAGGTGCCCATGCTCGCGGGCAGCATCCTCAGACACGATCTCGTAGAGATCCAGTAGCCAAGCGATGGCACCAACCCACGATGGCACATCGCCCGCCCATTAGCCCAAACGCTAGCGAGCAGGCGATGTGTTGACGACGTAAACCACGCGGAACGCAGCTAGCCTCGCGCGATCTCTCGAACGGCCTCGATCGCCGTGTCTATCTCCTCCTGGGTAGTGAACCAACTCGTGGAAAAGCGAACCATGCCCTGCTCACGCGTGCCGAGCGCCTCGTGCATGAGGGGCGCGCAATGGGCGCCTGGGCGGGTCGCAATGCCCCAGCCCTGCATAAGCATGTCCGACACGTCGGCGGACGAGATGTCCCCGACGTTAAGGGATAGGACGCCCGCGCGGAGAGGAGGCTCGTCGGACGAGAAGGTCTCCCAATCGCCGTAGACGGTCACGCCTTCGATATCACTCACGCCCTCGTAGAGACGCCGCGCCATGGCTACCTCGTGCTCGCCCATCGCCTTGACACCCCCGTTGGCATCAAGGAACTCGAGGCCCGCCGCGAGACCAGCTAGGCCATGTCCGTTGAGGGTACCCGCCTCGAGGCGCGTGGGCCAGTCCTCGGGTTGCATTGGGTCAAAGCTATGCACGCCAGTGCCACCCACATTCCAAGGGCGGACGTCGATGCCTTCAGCCACAGCTAGACCTCCCGTTCCCTGGGGACCCATCAGCGCTTTATGACCTGTGAAGCAAACGACGTCCAACCCCTGCTCGACCATATCGATGGGGATGATACCCGCGCTTTGCGAAGCGTCCACGATGCAAACTGCCCCGGCGGCGTGCGCGATGCGAGAGACACGCGCGACATCCACGGCATTGCCGGTGACGTTTGAGGCCCCGGTCACGATGACGGCTCGCGTCCCAAAAACGACAAGTCGCTCAAGCTCCTCCATGCCCAGACGTCCGAACTCATCGCAACCCACGTGCTCGACGTCGACTCCACGCTCGGCCGCGAGCCTGTTCAGCGGTCGAAGAACCGAGTTATGCTCAAGCACCGTGGTCACCACGCGGCCGCCCTCGCACACCAGGCCATTGATGGCGCAGTTGAGGGCTGCCGTCGAGTTGGGGGCAAAGGCAACATGATCGGCCCTCGGGCAGCCAAGAAGCCTCGCCACGCGCTCTCGGCACTCATGAATGGTGCGAGCGGCACCCATGGCACTTGAACTCGCCCCACGCCCGGCATTGCCGAGCGTACCCATAGCAGTTGCCACGGCGTCGACAACCTCTTGCGGCTTTCGCATCGTCGTGGCAGCGTTATCGAGATAGATCATGGCGTCGTCCTCCAAAGGCCATGCCCCAGGCAAGCCTTTACTCCCTCACGAATTCAAGCAGCTCAACCGTGAAGAACCCCTCAACGGGAACGCCCGCCCCAGAGAGGGCGGGTTCGAGAAGGGCGCGATCCTCTGGCGCCGCCTTCCAAGCAAGCCCACAGCCAGCGGAGACCTGGCCGGGAACGGGAATCATCCGCCCGGGCAGGCCCTGAGACTGGCAAAGCTCCTCGCAGCTCATGGCGGCCGCCGTCGTGGGAAACGCCACGACGAGAGCGGGCCTCAGAACGCGCGGCACTAGGGCCTCACGACCGCGGATGCACCAGCGAGCTTCTCGGCGATCACGTACATGTTGGTGACCTCGCCGACGGCGAGCTTGTCGGTGATGCCATAGAAGTCGAGGCAGGTGCCGCAGGTGAGGATTTCGACACCGTCATTGGCGAGGTTCTTGAGGTCCTCGAGCGAATCCGAACCCTCGCAGGAGAGATGGGCGCCGCCGTTGTAGAGCAGGATGGTCTTGGGCAGACGCGGCAGCTGCGTCAGAGAGAAGACGAAGCTCTTGAGCAGTTTCTTGCCCAGAACGTCATCGCCCGTGCCCATTACATCGCTCGTGATCTGGACGACTACGTTGTCCGCCGGAGCAGCGCAGGTAACGGCCTCGGGCTCGCCGACTGCCACCTCAACAGCACCGTTGGCAGAGGTAACGACGTGCCACTCCTTGTCGCCCGTCTGCTCGAAGCTGCTGGTGCAACCCTTGGAGGTGGCCATGCGAGAGAGGTTCTCGACGGCGATCTTGTTATCAACGATGGTCTCGACCATGCCAGCTCCGCCGAGCGCGCCGAGCGCCTTCAGCGTCTTGACGACAGGGATGGGGCAGGCGTCTCCGCGAGCGTCGATGACGAGCTTGTTCTCAGACATATTTGAGCTTCCTTTCTCGAAGCGAATCTACATCGTAACGTGGACGGAACGTTCTCCGCGCGCAACCGCACGGCCTATCACCGCAGCTGGCTGACCCAGTTCCACCAACCGCGCAACGTATCCCTCGGCCTCTTCTTCGGGCATGGCGACGAGAAGGCCTCCGGAGGTCTGCGGGTCAAACAGGACGTCCGTGAGGTCAAGCGGGACATCGGGCTCCACCTCAACGCGAGGGCCGAAGAAATCACGGTTGCGGTAGGCGCCGGCGGGAATGAGACCCATGGCTGCCATTTCCCGCGCCCGCGCGAGCAACGGCACGCGTGCGGCGCATATCTCGAGCGTGACACCGCTCGCCTCCGCCATCTCGCAACCATGACCCATGAGCGAGAAGCCCGTGACATCGGTCGCCGCATGCGCGGAGAGGCCATCGAGGGCCTCGGCGGCGTATTTGTTAAGCGTGATCATAGAGTCAGTCGCTACGCGGACGCCATCCTCGTCGAGGATCCCGCCCTTGTAGGCGGTTGTGAGGACACCGGTGCCGAGTGCCTTCGTCAACACAAGCACGTCTCCCTCGCGGGCGTCAGCGTTCGCAAGAAGGTGGTCGAGGTCCACGAAGCCCGTGACGGCAAGGCCGAACTTAGGCTCGTGGTCATTGATGGAGTGACCCCCGGCAACGATCACGCCCGCCTCACGGCATTTGTCGGCACCTCCGGCAAGAATCTGCCCCGCCACCTCAAGGCCGAGGCAATTGGGGAAGCAAAGGAGGTTAAGCGCAAGCGCGGGCTTGCCGCCCATGGCCCATACGTCGGAGAGGGCATTTGCTGCCGCTACCTGGCCAAAGAGATACGGGTCATCGACCATCGGGGGGAAGAAATCCGTCGTCCCAACGAGCCCCCTACCGTCGCCTAGGTCATAGACGTAAGCATCGTCAGAAGAGTCGAAGCCGACAACCAGCTTGTCACTTGCGACGCGAGGCAAGTCCGAGAGGACCTGCGAAAGGTACCCTGGCGCGAGCTTCGCGGCGCAACCAGCGGCCTCAACGAGCTCGGTAAGCTTGACTCCCGTCATGTCCATGATGTCTCCAACCCAGTTGCCGGGCTAATGCCCGAATCGAATACACCTTATCTACCCAACAAGGGCAAGCGCTCGCTCGGCGGCGCCAAGCGCGCCTGCGAATCTTGCCTGCGGGCATGTCGTGACCAAAGCCCCAAGCCTTTCCCCGAGCTGGGCGACGAAATAGTCATTCTCGCAAAGACCACCGGTGAGGAAGTATGGGGCGCCCGAACCTTGCCCGGCGAGCGCCGCAACTCGTCCCAACACGCTATCCAAGACGCCATTCGCAATGTTTGCGCGAGGCTCCCCTCGACCAATCATGCTGATTACCTCAGACTCCGCGAAGACGGTGCACATACTCGAAATCTTCGTCGGCTCGCCCTCGGCAGCCAGACGCGAGAGCTCCCCCTGTGAGACGCCAAGCCTGTCAGCCATGATTTCGAGAAAACGACCCGTACCGGCGGCGCACTTATCGTTCATCGCGAACTTGGCGACGCGGCCGGCACGAAGCGTGATCACCTTGGTATCCTGGCCCCCGACATCGATAACGGTACCTTCGGGCCCGAAGAGTCTCACGGCACCCACGCCATGACAGGTTATCTCCGTAATGACCTTGTCGGCATACGGAACGGCTATGCGCCCGTATCCGGTCGCAACTACGCGCACCTCGGGATCAGCCGGATCAAAACCGGCTACTCGGAGCTCCTCGAGAGCGCGATCCGAGGCATCTACGCTCGAAAATCCCGTGGGCATCTGCCTCGTAAAGAGGGTATCCCCGCCGCCATCGATGACGGCGAGCTTCGTTGCCGTTGACCCGATGTCTATTCCGATCCCGAACATGCCCCGCCCCTAGAGAGTCTCGATGAACGCTGCAATGCGCGTGTCGATCTGCCCCTGGTCGCCCTTGGAGAAGTCGGTCTCAATCTTCATGTAGGGGATACCAGCGCCTTCGACAGCCGCCTGCATGCGGGCACTCTCGACGTTGAACGTATGGCATGCGGAGAGGACGCTCTCAATGACGCCATCGACGTGGTATTTCTCGCACATCGCCAGCGTGTTCTCCATGCGGCCCTCGTTGGGGGTCATGACGGAACAGTTGATCTGGAGATAGCGGTCAGAGATGGCGCGCAGGATGTCAGGCGCGTCAACGTCCACCATCATGCGAGCCGTACGCTCGCCGGAGCAATCGTCCATGCAGACGACGACCCCGCCGTTCGCTTCGATAGTGTGTCCGATCTTGTTGATGACGCCGCCCACGGGACAGCCCGTGAGAAGAATGCGCTTCGCGTCCGCCGGGATCGGTCGCTCGCCGGCCTCGTAAGCAGCGCGACGATCAGCAGTCACGGTCTCGAGCTTCTCGATATAAGCGTCGACATCGAAGTTAAACGTACCCGCGAACATCGTGCTCATGAGCTCTACGCCGCTCATGACGGGAGGCTCGCATGCCTGGAGGCCATACATTGCAAGCTTTGCGGCGCGGAGACGGTTACGCCTCACTGCGGCACCCCTCAGGTCATCATCCGTAATCGTGACGCCATAGAGGTCCTCGAGGCGCTCCTTTAGGAGACGGCACTCCTCGTACCAGCCATCGCGCTCGTAGCCGCGGTCTCGGCTCTGGGGAAGGTGGAGGACGTACGTCTCCTTGAGGTCGTTCAGAAGCTCGTACATCTTCTTCTTCCCGTCGCATGTGGTCTCGGCGATGATGATGTCGCTGAAATGCGTGAACGGGCACTTCTGAGAGTGCGCGAAGCCAAACGTCGACTTGACGAGGGGGCAGAGGTTGGCGGGAAGGACCTTCTCCGCCTCGGGAATCACCTCGTCAGACGTGCCGCAGAGGGAAACGCCCGCAACTCCCGCGGCGTCAACGATCTCGAGCGGCGTATAGCTGCAAAGATAACCAACAAGGCGATTACCAGCCTGCTTGAAGTCCTTGACGCGAATGAAGCTCGCCTTGCGTTGCTCGTTGAACTCCTCGAACGTCCGCGGCAATGACTGGTCGTGCGTATCCTCCATGGGCGCTTAGCCTCCCTCATCTACAGACGGCATTAAATCGCGCCAAGGGCGCATCGGCAGAGACTGCTTATCCGGCAGCCGCCGTGAATCATCGTCCAATGACACATGGTTTGGTTGCCATACAGAATGTTAGCGAACGTTATATGCGCTTACGAATAGCGGTCTGTGAACGGTATGTCTACGAGCAACCGTTGTTGCGCTATAGAACAACGCAACCACTTACCCGGAGGCTGACTCGACGATTTGACGATGATGGACGAGGCTCTCCCCGCACGCACAGGCAAAAAAGTACGAAGCCACATCACCCAAAACGCAGGCTAGTCCTACCATGGCATCAGACATACCTAAGGAGGAGCCATGGACTCAAACGAAGATGCTGCCTGGGAGCTCGCGCGCGAACTCGTACAAATCGACAGCTCCGATCCGGGGGCCTATGAAGGCGAGATCGAGCGTCACATCAGAACCTGGCTACGCCAGAGAATCGAAAACCTCCCCGAATCGCTCGCGTCACGAGTTTCAATCGATGAGCTCGAGGTCCTCCCGGGGCGCACGGAACTCATGGCGACCATCCCAGGCGCAACTGATGAACCCCGCCTCGTCTTCATCTGCCATATGGACACCGTGACGCTCGGAGACGGTTGGGACGACGGCATTGACCCACTTTCCGGGCTCATTCGCGACGACCGCCTCTACGGCCGCGGGGCATGCGACATGAAGAGCGGCCTCGCAAGCGCTATGGTCGCTTTCGAAGCTACGCTCGACAAAATGGCGAGGACCGGCAAGCTTCCACGGAGAGGACTCTCGCTCATTTGCAGCGTCGACGAGGAAGACTTCATGCGCGGCGTCGAGGCCGCCATCAAACAGGGCTGGGTCGGCACCTCGGAATGGGTTGTTGACACCGAGCCAACCGACTCCCAAATCCAGGTCGCTCACAAGGGGCGCACGTGGTTCGAACTTACCATGCAGGGAGTAACCGCTCACGCGAGCCAGCCGTGGAAAGGAGCGGACGCTATCGCTGCCATGGCGG
>OBVA01000014.1_pt1 | contig 84391 bp, 80 predicted proteins | sample 1495021 | NCBI WGS metagenome assembly OBVA01 (sample SAMEA2579965, study PRJEB22360) | human gut metagenome | biome: human gut; feature: human-associated habitat; material: faeces | place: Denmark | collected 2008/2010
TGATGCTGGTAATCGCCTGATCACGCCGAAGTATCAGGCAAAAATTGACACCCCGGCCAGCATCAAGGCTATGACCGCCATCACGACCATGTTAAAAGATAAGACGGCGGTCACTGCCGGCTTGGACAATTATTTTAACGTGCCATTTGTTCAAGGTAAAATTTTTGCCGGGTTTGGCTCTAGTGCGACAATTCAGCAAATTGCAGCAACAGCGCCGAAGTCCATGCACTGGGGAACCGCTGTGATGCCAAGCTTTGCTGGCAAGGCCAGTTCTGTACTGGGTAACAATGGGATTTCCGTTTTCAAAGGCGCTTCAGCTGATCAGATCAAAGGTGCGGTTACCTTCATGAAATTCCTGATGAGCACCAAGATTCAAACGCAATGGGCTAAGGCTAGCGGTTATGTGCCGGTTGTGAAGACCGCAACCCAGTCCAGCGCGTATCAAACCTACTTGAAAGAGAATCCGACCTATCAGGCAGCAGTGGATGCTTATGACGATGCGTTCTCCTCAACGCCATTTATTGGTTACAATACGTACCGCAATAACTTGCTTGATGCTGTGGACCAAACCGTTTCAAAAAATGCTGAGCCCAAAACAGTACTGACGAATTTGCAGAAGCAAGCTGATACGATTTTGAAAGATAATAAGTAAGACTCATTAGAAAGCAGGTCACCGCATGACGACATTCAAACGCATTTTAAAACGAACGCTGATGTACACGTTGCTGGTTTTAGGGCTGGCTATTCTCATGACATTTGGCTACGTCGGCTATCGGGATGTCACAGGCGGTAAGGGCTACTTGGCCATGCGTTATTTGATTTTGACACTAGAATCGGTCGTTGGCGGCTTTTTCCTGTTTCTTATTGTGGTGAGCTTGGATACGTGGAGTGAACACCGTAAGCAGAAGCGTGAGCAGCAGTCAAAAAAGTAAAGTGGCAACAAAAAGGCGCATCGACAATTGTCGATACGCCTTTTTTGTTGCCCAAGAATCGAGCGATAGGTTTAGATTCGGTTCAAGTACCGTTTCAAGAACTCTTTTGTTTCAGGTTGCTGTGGATCGCCGAAGATCTGATCCGGTGTGCCTGCTTCGGCAATAACGCCATTGTTCATGAAGACGACCCGATCGGACACTTCGCGCGCGAAGGCCATTTCGTGGGTCACAATGATCATGGTTAAACCAGTATGTGCCAAAGCAGTCATCGTGTTTAAGACATCATCGACCATTTCCGGATCAAGTGCACTGGTTGGTTCGTCGAAGAGCAACACTTCTGGATCCATCGCCTCAGCCCGCGCGATGGCGACACGTTGTTCTTGACCGCCAGATAATTGGTCCGGTTTTGCAGCGATGAATGGATCCATCCCGACCTGCTTCAACAAGTCGAGGGCGTGCGCTTTAGCTGTGGCAGCATCGCGCTTTAAAACCGTTTGTTGCGGAACCATCACATTTTGCAATACCGTCATGTTATTGAACAGATTGAAACTCTGGAAGACCATCCCAACTTTGGCGCGATAAGTGCTTAGTTTCTCTTCATCGCTTAAAATACTTTTTCCGTGGAAAAGGATATCCCCGCCAGTTGGGGTTTCCAAAAGGTTGATATTTCGCAAAAGTGTCGATTTCCCAGAGCCGCTACGGCCAATGATCGAAACGACTTCACCGGCATTCACGTCCAGATTGATGTTGGTCAAAACTTCGTGATTGCCAAAGGCCTTTTTTAAATTTTTGACTTGGATTAAAGGTTCATTTGCCATGGATTAGCCCTCCTTTGCCGTACGAGTTTTCGGGGTTTCGACCTGCATCTGGTTGGTCATGACGTTGTAATCTTTTGGCCCGTCGAGATGTTTTTCAATTAATCGGAATAGGCGACTAATTGTGAAGGTCATGATGAGATAGATGGCGCTGACAATCAGATAGGTGTGGAAGAATTGGAAGCTTTGTCCGGCAATTGTCTCACCACTGAAGAACAATTCGGAGACAGAGATAACGGACAGAACGGACGTATCCTTGATGTTGACAATAAATTCGTTGGTCACAGCTGGCAGTGAGTTGCGCACGGCTTGAGGTAAAATGACCTTCATCATGGTTTGCAGATGGGTCATTCCCAGAGCGTTGGCAGCCTCGAATTGACCTTCGTCAACCGAGATAATCCCACCACGGATAATTTCGGAAATATAGGCCCCAGTGTTGATCGAAACAATCAATAAGGCAGCGGTGGTCCGGTCCATGTTCAAATGCCAAGCTTGCGCGGCACCATAATATAGGACCGCGGCCTGAACAATCATTGGCGTGCCACGGAAAACTTCGATGTACAACGACAGCAGCCAGTTGATTACGGCGCGTAAGCCGCGCTGCCCGAGTTTTTTCGGCTTAGGAGTTGTCCGGATAATCCCGACTAACAACCCGATGATAAAGCCGACGATTGTGCCAACAAGGGAAATCAGTAAGGTCATGCCTGTCCCGCGTAACAGCATTGGACCATATTGTTTCATAATCGCGATGAACCAGTTGCCATTGCTTTCAGTTGATGGCTGGTTATCGACAGCTTCATTCATCAGCTGTGCTCGTTCTTTACTTGAAATCGTGGCAAGTAGTTCATTGATTTTTGCTTTATTCGGATCATTCTTGCGCAAGCCAATCGCCAGATTCGTGTCACTGGCATCGGTCTTAAAACCCTGACCTTTTGCAAAATGGATATACATCAAGTTAGGATTAGCACGCTCTGCCGTGATCCCTTCAGGCACTTCGGAAACATAACCATCAATGGTTCCGGATTCCAAGGCCACACGCATAGCTGGAAAATCGTTCATAGCCGGTTCCTTGACGACACCCTTGATTTGATTGATCGCCTGATAATGATAGGTGCTGAGCTGCGCGGTGATTTTAGCACCCTTAAAATCCGCAATGCTCTTGGCTTTGGCATACTTGCTGTCTTTGCGAACAACCATCGTCAAGTTGGAGATGTAGTAGGGATTACTGAAATCGATGGTCTTGCGACGATCAGGTGTCGGTGACATGCCGGCGATGATGGCATCGATTTTGCCTGAAGTCAGAGCTGGTGGCAATCCGTCCCAAGATGTTTTGACGACGACTACCTTTTTGTGTAAGGCTTTGGCAACCTTACGTGCAATCTGCACATCGTAGCCGTTAGCGTATTCCTGACTACCTTGAATCTTGACGGCGTTATTAGCGCTGGTGGTTTGCGTCCAGTTGAATGGCGCATAGCCAGCCTCCATGCCGACTTTAAACGTGCCGCTATCACTAGCAGCATTGACCGGGGTGGCAGCAAAACTGCCTAGTAAGAGGCTCAAGGCGAACCCCAGCACGCCTAAACGTGCAACCCAATGCTTTTTCATAACTGACATTTCTCCCTTCTTGTAGTGGGAAATAGAGCTGGAAACAAAAAATCGACCTTATTGTGTTGTGATACCGCAATAAAGGTCGATTCCATCGATTTTAGTCATAAACCAGAATCATAGCGCCCCGAAGCGAGTGCTTCGACAGTCCATGGGTTATGCACCCATGGCCCAATGCGCACGATCCGAATATCGTGCAACATTTCGGCGGTGGCACTTACAACTGGTTCAACATGATACGGCACTCCCCAGTTTTCGTTGCCCACCGCAACCTCTATTTCTTGGTGGTGTATTTAAATGTCAAAATTGAGTTTAGCGGAGTCAGGGATGGATGTCAATTTATAATGGCAGAGCGTGAGCAAGTGCAGTTTCTAGGTCTGCTCACACGTTTTAGATGGCACAGTAGAAGGATTCGCTCTTCTGATGCTTGTTGAGCAGGCTTCGATAGTCTGAGCTGGTTTTGTGAAAATTCGGAGTAGCGACCGCCAAGGCTAAGGCGCTGGTATGGCCGCGTCCATTGAATTTTCGTTACTGCCTGATGTCTATCAGAAAAATGCGTAAAAAATTCTTGGGACTAGCACCCATGTTTAGGCAGCGTTTAAAAACAAAAATATTCAAATTTGAGGTGCAATAAGTAGTAAGATATTTTGAAAAAATGGCAAAACGTGTTAAGTTTGTCTAATAAAGTTCTCATAAAAGGGTCGGGTGCTGATGCCAGAAGAACATGTCAAAATCGGGGCATATTTGCGGGCTTTACGTCTCGAGGAAAATGATTCATTAGAAGAAATTGCAGCTGGGATTACGACAGCTGCAACTTTGTCGCGGTTTGAACGTGGGGAGACGCAACTGAGTGCGGCAGTTGTTTTAAAATTATTAACACGGTTTGATCAAGACGTTGAATCCATCCAACAAGGATACCGCGCCTTGAATCAGGATAACTTTTTCCAGCAGGTGAACCGGGCGACTGTTGCTGGGAAACCGGCGCTACTGGCATTGGCTAAGCGACAGTATCGGTTATGGCGGGAAACGGGGCTTATTTTTTACCGACTTAATCAGATTAACATCATGGCGCACAACGGGTTCAGTGACCCGAGTTTTCAAACAACACCAGCCATGAAGACTGACGTTATGCGTTACTTAAAACGAATTAAGCACTGGGGACTTTATGAGCTGGATCTTTTTGCGGCGACGTTGGTGCTTTTCGACAGTAAACAGTTGGTTAGTTTAGTGGCAGGGATGTTACTGGATATGCCAAAAACCGAGAGTCACCGGACACGCGATCAATATTTGTGGGCGATTCTCACGAATAGCATTGCGTTACTGATCCATCGGCGTGAGTTTAGTGAAGCAGTTCGCTTGCTAACCATTGCGACCAGTATGCCAGTGCCGCCGGATGATCTCTATTCCCGATTGATGCTTCGGTATCAGCAGCAATTATTGGTGTACCATCGCGGTAAGCATCGAGCAGCAATGGCAGCGGTTGAGCAACTGTTAGCCAGTTTGCGGTTATTAGAGTCACCATTTTTTGCTCAATTATTAACAACTAGTTGGCAGCGGTTTCTTAAGGAGGAGGGGGCTGCGAGATGACGATTGGTAGACAATTTAAGTTATTACGTAGGGAACGGGGACTGACTTTAAAAATGGCAGCGCATGGGATTTTATCGGTGTCAAGTTTGTCAAAGTTTGAAAATGGTACCTCACAGTTAGCTGCTGATCGTTTCTTTTTGTTGTTGGATCAGTTGAATTTAGATTGGGATGTGTTTGCAAAACCTCGTTCTAGGGATAAGCAACCTTTTTTACAACGTTATTTGGCGGCTGCGCGTCACGCTGACGTTCAGGAATTGGCCAGCATTTTACGTCAATTGCCACTCGCCAATGTTAATCAACGCCTGTTGTTGCATTTGACCTTACATAATGACGCGCCGGAACGCTTTTCAATTTTACCGCATGAGCAATCACAAGCGCAGTCATTGCTGATGACGACGGCTGACTGGTCGTTACTATTACGACTGATTGCCGTCCAATTGGCTAAAATTATTGGCCTGGATGAGCTGAGTCAATTGATAGCTGCTTTTTCAAATCAGATTCAACGTCCTAACACGCCGCAGGATCATTTTAATCTTGCTAACCGCACGTTTCTAGCGGCTGTGCTTCGCTATGTGGCAGCGGGTAAATTGACTGAGGCACGAAATGCCTTGAATCTTATCGGGCAAGCAACTGTTGGTGATCTAGGCATTGAGTTTCAGATTGCTTGTGTGAAACGATTACTTATGATTTATTCATCCGACAAAGTGGTGGCGTTACAAGGACGGCAAGAGTTTTTGCAATTAAAAAAAATGCTGGCGCAATTGGGAGCACCAGCATGGACGGCGACATGGCTTCCTGCAATTGAACGGCTTGCAGCAGCAAAAGGGTGTAGCCAAGAAGCTTAAAGATCCGCGCCAGCAATCATGCAGTGAAAAATCGGTACTGAGAAAAGACACTTTCCAGTACCGATTTTTGACGCCATTAGGACGCCATTAGGGAGAAGATTGCCAGGAGCGTGTCTTGCAAATGCTCAAAAGTTCCACGTGAAACTTCAACTGCCGATAAATAAGTTTAAAGGAAGAAAGCACTTTTTTCCGGATTGTTGACATTTTGATGAATAAATTCTAATGAATAACGCAACTGTTGTTCTTGTTTAGGCTGATCAAGGATGTGTGCCAAGCTAATAGCCTGATGGCACAACTCCCAGCCAATTTCAGGCTGATCGGCGATGACGTGATACCAACCGCGTAAAAAAAGTAACATAGCAGCGTTGGTCAAATCGTCACTGTCATGCAATAAAGTCTTGGCAGTATCGAGCGCTTTTTTCGCATCGGTGAGCTGCCGATCATTAATAAAAACGGAGAAGGCCGCAAAAAGTGTCCTGATTCGAATATTGCGGATTTGGTTAAAAGCACGATACTTTTCCGAGCGTTTGATGGCAAGTGGCAGTAAGTTTTGAATCGTGGCTGTCGGTAAGGCGACCATAAGATGGCGAAACCAATAGAGTTCAAAGTAGTTCCATGTTTCGACCGAATAAAGATAACTCACGACCGGCTTTGCCAAAGCCTGAAGCTGGGCCATAGCGTCAGCGACACTTTTGAATGGAGATGGTTGGTTTAATTGTTTAACCCGATCAATCATGGTTAGCCGAAAAAGTTGAATACTGATCAGCTCGAAGCGGGTTTGGCGGTAAGCATAGTCTGCTGGTGTCGGTTCCTGAGTTGAAAAGCGATCCTGATAGTCAAGCACTTCGACAAAGGCGCGATGCGTTAAGGTGTTGTACACAAAATTAGGATCATTCGATGTCGGCACAACGCCGGATTGAAGATCACGGATAAAGACAAATTCTTCGACAGAGATATTAATGCGATACAGCAAATGGTTTAAACGCGAAAAGCTGATATTAGACTTGCCTTGCTCAAATTTACTGATAAAAGCAATCGAATTATGGTCGTCTGCCACTTGCGCTAAGGTTAGCTGATGATTATGTCGCAACTGCCGAAAAACCGCACCATCTGTGGCCTTTATTTTTTCTACCATAGTGGAATTTCACCTCAATCCGATTTTACCCTGCGTACACTCTAGATACAAATAAGCAGAGCGTGAACTGGCGCGTTTAGAAACCGGAGCATAAGCGGGCGCAACCTTAAATGGCAGGGTTTTGGCCATTTAAGGTTGCGGTCCTTATGAGCAGGTTTCTGCGGCAGTGAACGCGTTTTGAAAACTCATAGGCGTGTTTAGAAACCAGTAAGCACCTTGAGGAGGAAGATTGAGATGCATGAATATCTTACCAATCGCGGGTATCGTGCGATTTTAAATGCCAGTTTGTTAAGTGGTATTGGTGATAGCCTCTATAATATTGTGTTCATCATTTATGCCGCAACTATGCCATTCAAAAGTCTGGCGGTGACGTTAGCCGCCATGGCAACCAGCGTGCCGACCATGCTGTCGCTTTTAACTGGGAGTCTGGCAGATCGGACACATGCTAAAACTCGGCACATGGTGGCAACCCGTTTGGGACAAATGTTGTTGTTCCTAAGTTTAGCGGTCATGATTTTACTACCGGCCAGTTTTCCGCTATTTCTATCATTACTTTTAATCAATATTGTTTCCGATTCGTTAGGTCAGTACGGCAATGGTTTGACGCTGCCGCTCCTGCATCGCTTGATTCCCGCAAAAGAGCTTAATACTGCTTTAAGTTTCCAAAGTGCAACGAGTTCAACCGTGCAACTGGTTTTTCAAGGGCTTGGAGCCAGTTTGATCGTGTTATTGAATCACAATTACGCACTTTTTGGCTTGCTCAATGCGTTGACCTTTTTACTAGCCGCTGTGACGCTTGTCTTCCGAAAAAAGCAATTGAAGCAAGCAGAACCGCCAGTGACAACGGGCAAGTCACAGCCAGTTATCGGTAACATCCGGGCAGTTCTTAAGTTTCTTGCTGGCAATCAATTCCTATTCGCGGTTATTCTCTTCGCGATGTTAGTCAATACGCTTGGCTCATCCGTTGACGGGTTGATGAATATCACGCTTGTGCAGGAGCCAGACCTATGGCTGCGCGACTTTGGAACCACCGTTGCAATCATCAATGTTGTGTTTTCTGTCGGCCTTATCTTTGGAGCTTTATTTGCCAAGGATGGTTTGCAGCGTTTGAGCACGTTCAAATTGCTAAGTCTGCTGATGGCGGCCATAGTGGGTTTAAGCAGCAGCTTTTTCCTGCTCCATTCGATCGTGGCGGCACTGGGGTTCAGCTTTGTGACAGCATATCTGATGGGCAAAATCAATCCACGTTTAGCCACCGTGATGATGCGGCAAGTGCCTGAACAGCAGATGGGTACGACAGCAGGGGTGGTCAACCTGGCAGCATTGATCGGCATGCCAGTAGGACAAGTGATTTTCTTCACGATTGCGAACCTTGCTAGTGCTCATGTTAGTTGGATCGTTATGGCAGGGTTGGCGACAGGATTATTTTTGGTTTTGATTTGGATGAGCACTAAAATTTTGGACCCAGTCTTTACCGATTCCGATCAATATTCGAAAAAGGCTTAATCCAACATAGGCAAAATTGGTACTTACCAATAGACCAATTCAGCGAAATCGCTTTTCAGAAGTGCATAGAGAATGTATGCGCTTCTTTTTATGCACCCTTTTCAAGTGAAAATGCTTGCATAGCTGTGCGAAGGACGTCATACTATTCTATTGGGAAGCCTTGTTTTTTAGATTATTTTCGTTTATTGCAGATATTATTTTCAAGGCAACCACAAATTTTTAGGAGGCGTAAAAATGGTCGGAATTATTCTTGCTAGTCACGGCCAATTCGCTGCTGGCATCAAGCAATCCGGTCAAATGATCTTCGGTGAGCAAGAAAAAGTCGAAGCTGTGACCTTCATGCCCGATGAAGGTCCAGATGACTTACACAAGCACCTCGAAGATGCGATCGCTAAGTTCGACCCAGACGATGAAGTGCTTTTCTTGATCGACTTATGGGGCGGCTCACCATTTAACCAAGCGAACTCGATTTATGAGGCGCATAAGGATAAATGGGCAATCGTGACCGGACTGAATTTACCGATGCTGATTGAAGCGTATGGTTCACGACTTTCGATGGATTCTGCACAGGATATTGCAGCACATCTGCTCGATGCTGGACGTGAAGGTATCAAGATCAAGCCAGAATCACTGGACAAAGTGACGAAGCCAGCTGCTCAAGCAGCACCAACTACTTCGAATGCTGGTCAGCCAGGCTCACTTGAGTATGTTCTGGCGCGGGTTGATTCTCGGTTGCTACATGGTCAGGTTGCCACAACCTGGACCAAGACAACCAACCCGACACGCATCATTGTTGTCTCTGATTCAGTTGCTAAAGACGACTTGCGAAAGAATCTGATTAAGGAAGCAGCACCAGCGGGCGTTAAGGCGCATGTTATTCCTATCGATCAGATGATTAAGATCGCTAAAGACGATAAGCATTTCGGCGGGCAACGTGCATTGCTATTATTTGAAACACCTGAGGATGCACTTCGAGCAATCGAAGGCGGCGTTCCACTCAAGGAACTTAACATTGGTTCCATGTCCCATTCAGTTGGTAAGGTTCAGCCGAATAAGGTGTTGGCCTTTGATCAAAAAGATATCGACACTTTCCATCAACTGGAAAAAGACGGTGTCAAATTTGATGTTCGCAAGGTGCCTGCAGACCATGCCGAAAACATGGATGCAATTTTGAAGAAAGCCCAAGACGAACTGAATGCACAGAAGTAATTTTTTTGAAACGGAGGAAGAAGACTTATGACTTTAAACTTTATTCAAGTCATTCTGGTCCTCATCGTGTCATTCCTTGCTGGTATGGAAGGCATTTTGGATGAATTTCATTTCCATCAGCCAGTTATCGCGTGCACGTTGATCGGACTTGTGACCGGCAATTTGGCACCTTGCTTGATTCTAGGCGGCCAATTGGAAATGATTGCCTTAGGTTGGGCCAACATTGGCGCTGCTGTCGCACCTGATGCCGCTTTGGCATCTGTTGCATCTGCTATTATTCTGGTTCTTGGCGGTCAAGGCACAAAGGGTATCAGTTCAGCGATCGCGATTGCGGTTCCACTGGCTGTTGCCGGTTTGTTGCTGACCACTTTGGTACGTACCTTGGCAACCGCGATTGTTCACTTTATGGATGCAGCTGCTGAAGAAGGCAGTTTCCGGAAGATTGATATGTGGCAATGGATTGCGATCTGCATGCAAGGCCTGCGTATTGCCATTCCAGCTGGCTTGATTCTAGCCGTTGGTGCTGGTCCTGTTCGGGCATTGCTTGAAAGAATGCCTGACTGGTTGACCGCTGGCCTTGGCATTGGCGGGGGCATGGTTGTTGCCGTTGGGTATGCCATGGTTATTAACATGATGGCGACCCGTGAAGTATGGCCATTCTTTGCGCTTGGTTTTGTTTTGGCAACAGTTAAAGAGATTACCCTGATCGGCCTTGGTGCCATCGGGATCTCTCTGGCGTTGATTTACTTGGCTCTGTCCAAAATGGGCGGCGGCTCAAGCAAAGGCGGCAGCTCGAATAGTGGTGCCGGTGATCCTGTCGGCGACATCATTGACAACTACTAAGAAGGAGGTTGACAAACATGGCTGAAGAAGTTCATTTAACTAAAAGCGACCGAATCAAGGTTTGGTGGCGGTCAACCTTCATTCAAGGTTCTTGGAACTACGAACGTATGCAGAACGGTGGCTGGGCTTATACCCTGATTCCGGCACTGAAACGTTTGTATCATACCAAGGAAGACCGTTCCGCTGCTTTGAAACGGCATCTAGAATTCTTTAACACGCATCCATATCTGGCATCACCAATTATTGGTGTTACCATGGCACTGGAAGAAGAACGTGCCAATGGGGCGCCAATTGATGACAAGGCGATTCAGGGTGTCAAAGTTGGGATGATGGGTCCGCTGGCTGGTGTCGGCGATCCAGTGTTCTGGTTCACGGTTAAGCCAATTATTGGTGCTTTAGCTGCATCATTGGCAATGGCTGGTAACATCATGGGACCAATCTTGTACTTCGTGCTTTGGAATGCAATTCGTATGGCTTTCCTGTGGTACACGCAGGAATTTGGCTACAAAGCTGGGAGCAAGATTACCGAAGACCTTTCCGGTGGTCTGTTGCAAGAAGTTACGAAGGGTGCCACGATTCTTGGGATGTTTATCTTAGGGTCGCTGGTTAACCGTTGGGTTTCTGTCAAATTCACACCAGTCGTATCAGACGTACCTAACCAAAAGGGTGCTTACATCGACTGGAGTTCACTACCAAGTGGATCCAAGGGTATTCAGAAGGCTTTGGAATTACAATCTCAAGGGCTGTCACTGACCAAGAATAAGGTCTTAACGCTGCAAGATAACTTGGATAGCTTGATTCCTGGTTTGATGGGCTTACTGCTGACCTTGTTCTGCATGTGGTTACTGAAGAAGAAGGTTTCTCCAATTGTGATTATCCTTGGCCTGTTCGTTGTCGGGGTTGTCTTCCACGTTGTCGGCTTGATGTAATATCAACCGTTAAAATGAACAAAGAATCACGGAAGCTCAGGCGCAAAGTCTGGGCTTTTGTTTTATAATGGAGAGCGTGAACAGGAGCGGTTAGAAATCGTAGTGTAAGCGGCCTTGGGTGTGATGGCCGGGCTTTGGCCATTGCGCCCAAGGTCCTTACACGCAGGTTTCTGGGCTGGCGATCGCGTTTAGAGCGTGAACAGGAGATTTCTGCAACTGTAATTGCGTTTGGAGAACAGACCGAGTCGTCTCCATCAGTAAAAAATCGTTCAAGATGAGTTTAAAAGGATGGCGGAAAATGGTTCAATCGATCAACACGAAGTCCGAATTAGTGGTCGAAGGCACGGCCTTCATGGGGATGCCGACATATGGCAAGATCATGATCGGCGATAAAGGGTTTGAATTTTTCAACGAAAAAAACGTGCGCGATTTCTATCAGATCCCGTGGAATGAGATTGATTTGGTCATTGCGTCGGTGATCTTCAAAGGCAAATGGATCCCACGGTTTGCAATCAAAACGAAGAAAAATGGGACATATACCTTCGCGGCAAGAGATCCGAAACGCGTTTTGCGCGCCATCAGAAATCATTTCCCGGCAGATAAAATTGTACAATCACTGACGTTTTGGCAGGTTATCAAACGGGCGTTTAGACGCAAAAAGTGAGTGATGCCTGCTCACCATCCGTTTCTTGATAATAAAAAGAAGCAGCTCGTTTCCGCATGTGTGACATGCTGGAAGCGGGCTGCTTTTTGGATTGTGCGAAGTCTGTAGCCTAGAACAATGCGCGATTATTCAGTACGGAATTTTTTGAACAACTCGTCAATAGATGCATATTCAGCATCGCGTAAATTGACGTCTAAAGCTTTAGCATTGCTTGTAGCTTGTTCAGGTAGGCGGGCACCGGGAATCACAACCGCAATGGCCGGATTCTTCATGTACCAAGCCAAGAAAACCTGAGCCAAGGTTGCCTGATGGGCATCAGCGATGCCATCGACTTCTCGCAAAGCGGCAAGAATGGTCTTGAACTGATCTGCCGAGAAACGTCGACTAAACTTGTCAGCATCATCAAGGCCATACTTACCAGTTAACAAGCCGGATGCGAGTGGAAAGTATGGGACGAAACTGATCTGGTGTTCATTCAAATACGGGAACAGGTTTTGCTCAGCATCGCGATGTACCAAACTGTAATTGTCTTCAACGACATCAACCTGATTGTCTTGGTTGGCCTCTTTGATTTGGTCTAATGAGAAGTTAGAAACGCCGATCGCCCGAACCTTGCCGGCCTTGCGGGCATTGGCAATGGCATTGACCGCCTCCGCTTTGTCAGTTTTGTCATCAGGAAAATGAATATAGAAAATGTCAAGGTAATCGGTTTTAAGGCGTAACAAAGCATCATCAATTGCCTGCGTTAAAAATTTGGGATCGTTATTTGGTTTGAGATCATTGTGCGGATCCTGTGCTGCCTTGGTTGCTAGAATAATTTTGCTGCGATCATAGCCTTGTGTGGCTTCACCGATTAATTTTTCCGACTGCCCTAAACCATACATATAAGCGGTATCGAGCATGTCAATGCCGTGGTCAAGCGCGGCTTTCACGACGGCGATGCCATCTTCGTCATGCAGATTAGGGAACAAGTTGTGGCCGCCGACTTTATTGGTGCCTAAACCTAGTTTCCCGGTTGTGACTGTACTTTTACCAATTGTCGTTGTCATTGCCATTTTGTGACCTCCTTAGCCATTCATGCTTAGTGTAAAAAAAGTAATAGAAACTTGCAAGCGCTATCTATTCGCCTTTGATGGAAAAATCCGATGGTTCGCATTGATGATCAGCCCTGCCACAAACATCAGCAGCGTGAGCCCGACTGTCAGCCACAACAATAAATCCCACGAACCTGTAGCCGTTTGGATGAAGCCGTATAATACTGGACCAACTGCCGCAAATAAGTAGCCGACACTTTGAGCAAAGCCAGAGAGACTAGCTGTTTCATAAGCATCGGCGGTTTTCTTCTGGAAAAAGACAATGCAGATGGCAAAAGCGGCCCCAGAAGCAACGCCCATGAGCAGCGCATAGACAACGTTTAAGCCAAAGTTCGCCCCAGGGATAAGAATACCCAAAGCACCTAGTACAAAGCCTAGCATGATGCCCCAGACACTATATAAGAGGCCGTGGCGCTTCTCAGCAATGAATGGGATGGATAATGTTGCCGGCATCCCGCTCAGCTGAAAAATGGTAGCCAGATTACCCGCCGCGATTTGGGAGAAACCGGCCGCTTGCCAAAGACTTGGCAGCCAAGTCAGCAAAGAATAGTAGAGAAAACTTTGCAGGCCGAAGAATAAAGCGATCCACCACGCTAGCATGGATCGCGAAACGGCAATATTTTTGCGCTGGACGCCTTGCCGGGCTGCTTCCTTTGGTAGTGTGCGGAAGGCCAACGCCCAGACGAGTAATCCAAAGACGCCGACTAACGAAAAAGCTGCCAGCGTGATCTGCATGTTGAATTGCTGATTTAGCAATCCTGCGAGTCCAGTACCGAGGGACGCAATAAGTCCCATCGTCACGGTATAAAGACTGGTTTTAGCACCGATAGCGTGGGGAAATTGGTCCTTGATGATTGCCGGTAAAAGGACGTTACCGCCAGAAATACCAAATCCGATGAGCAAAGTACCAGCAATTAAAGCTGTCAAGCTGGGAATGATTCGCAGCAGGCTACCGGCCAACAAGATAACCAGCGCTACCAGCAAGCTCCACTCATTACCACGACGATTACCCATTTTGGCGATTAACGGTGAGGCCAGCGCGAACATGAGCAATGGAATGGTTGTCAGCATACCTGCCATGGATGCAGGCAGGCCGAGTGTTTGCTTAATTGTCGGCAGCAACGGTGGGATCATCGTGATGGGCAGCCGCAGATTGGCACCGACCCGTGATGGGCAGCCGCAGATTGGCACCGACCAGCATGATGCCCCAAGTCAACCAGGCTGTCGAGGTGTGGTTCTTTTTCATGGCTGTTTTCCTCCGTCATTAGAATACGCCCACAGTCGCAGCAACCTACATGTAAGCATGCCAGTCATAAATAGTCAAAACTCGGCCATTCAGGTTATGCTTCCTAAGCACGTCTGCTGACGCTGTGCAAGCGGACACAATACTTTTATGCTAGCACTTTTTGAGCCGAAGGGAAAAGTGGGCTTGTTACACGAACGTTGATTTACCGGCGAAACAATCGTCTGCTTTCATTGGAAGATGAGGTGTTCTGACGGATGAACTGTCATGAAAACTGACACTAGTTTTTTTCGTGTGCCTGCCACGGTTTGATTGTCAGGCCGATGGCGATGGCTCCGAGGATAGCGAGCACAGCCGCGACAATCATGGCAACTTGTAAACCGCTGATGAAGAATTCGGGATGTGCCGTTGGATAGTTCGTTACGCGGCTGCCAGCAAGTTGACTCATCGTGCCAAAGAGCACTGTTGTTGCAACCGCCGTGCCGCTGACCATCCCAAGATTGCGTGCGAGCGCATTGAAACTGCCAGCGATGCCAAGCTGATTTTTCGGAACAACTGACATGACCACATCGCCAATTGGAGATTGAAAAAGACCGCTGCCGATGCCGACAAGGAGTGTACTGATGATGTAAATGGTCAACGGTGTGTTTAATTTCAACGTGGCACCGATAAGACTGCCGACAGCGATAAAAATGCTGCCGAGCAAAGCAACTGCCGGGACGTTCCATTTATCGGCCAGCCAACCGCCAAACGGGGCGAAGAAGACCATCATCAGTGGATAAAGCGATAATAGCGTGCCAGCCGTACCTGGTGTCAGGCCACGAGCATCTTCAAGGTAGAACGGCATCAGCACTGTGCTGAAAAACTGCACCATAAAGATGAAGAAGACAGTGACCACACCGAGTGTGAAAATACGGACACGAAAAATACGCAAAGGAAGCAATGGTGTTTGTTGCCGTTGCTCAAAGACGATAAAGGCGATGAGAGCAACGACTGCCAATGCAAGGGTGCTGAGGACAACTGGATCGTTAAAACCGCTTTGCTGAGCAAGATTCAGTCCCCAAAAACCGCTTGCAATCGCTGTTGCCTGCAAAATCATCCCCCAACCATCGTACGTACCGCGTTGTGGGATGCCATTGTTCATAGACCACAAGGAGACACCCAATGCGATTAAACCGATAGGAACGTTGATGAGAAAAATCATTGGCCAACTGAAATGGGCCAAAATCAAACCGCCTAGACTTGGACCAGCGACACCACCCAATGCGACGAAGGTACTCACAACCCCCATTGCCCGGCCACGTTCAGCAAGTGCGAAAGTCGAGGTGACGATCCCGTACGTATTCGCCAAAGTCATCGCCCCGCCAAGTGCCTGGATCATCCGGGCTAACATCAAAAAATTAAAGCCGAGATTAATCCCAGCCATCAAGGAACCTAAGACAAATGTACCGGTGCCCCATTTAAAAATCCGCTGCTTACCGATGCGGTCGCCAAGTTTACCAAAGGGCAATAGCAGCGCACTTAAAACGATTAAATACAGCGAGACGGTCCATTCCATCTGACTGGCGGGGACTTTGAGATCCTTGGCCATAATTGGCACGGCAATATTCACAATTGAACCGTCGAGATTGGTCATGAAGGCAAAAAAGCCCAGCGCGACCAGTAGCCACCAACGTTTTGGTGCCGTTTCAGAACGTTGCATGTTGAATCCCCCTAACCATAACGCGTTCGCCAGAGCAGTCACCTGCGCGTAAGGACCTCAGTCGCAATGGCCAAAGACCGGCCATCACGCCAGAGGCCGCTTACGCTTCGGTGACTAATCGCTCTGGCTCACGCTCACCAATAAAATAAGGTACCTGTTCATGGCATCATGCGATGTCATGGGCAGGTACACATCATAAGCGATAAGAAACGAAACGGGGCTGCTTTAATCAGCCCCGTTCATGTCATATTGTTAAAAAGCTAGTCGCCTAAATTGATAAAGTCGCCTGCACCCAGTAGCAGTTTAACAAAATCCGGTACAGTGTCGGTTCGGTTCCAGTCGCGCTGCCATTCGCAAGCCAGTTGGGCATTTGTGGTCAATTGTGCACCTGCTTGTTCAACGCGGCGTAAAGCAGTTTCATGAGCAATTTGTGAGGTGCCGCCAACAGCATCCACGACAGGATAAACATGATAGCCTTCAGCCAAAGCATCAATTGTTGGGAAGGTTAAGCAGGCTTCTGTCCATAAGGCCGCGATAACCAAGTTCTTACGGCCAGTTGCCTTGACTGCTTCGACAAACTCTTTATCTTGCCAAGCATTAATCGAAGAGCGATCAATACTTGGTATATCGCCGAGGGCCTTTTTTAAATCGGGGATGGTGTCTTTATTGCGTCCGCTTTTAACGTTAACAGTAGAGAGAACAATTGGCACATTGTACGTTTTAGCCAACTTGGCCGTCATCACAACATTTTGGATCAAAGCGTGATGGTTCATGGAACCGATGGATTCAATTTGTGTCGGTTGGTAGTCAATCAGAATCAAAGCAGAATTTTCCGGGGTGAGCAGCCGGTCAGTAACCGGGTCACGGCGTGGATAACTTGTCATCAAAAATCACTCCTTTTAGTGAGCGTGAGCAGGAGCGCTTAAAAGCCGGAGCATAAGTGGGCTTGAACCAGAATGGCTCGAACTTGGCCCCTCTGGGTCCAGGGCCAACAATACAGCGTTATAGCCATTACTAATAATGAACTAACCTTTACGAACCCATTCTAGTCCGAAACCCATGAAAACAATAATATTTTGCCCGATTATGCCAATGCTGATTTTGCCCGCCGTTAAGGACAAGAAGACGCTATCAAATCAGTTTGGAAAAGAGCCCGCGAGTTGCTGTCTTTTGTCAGTGAATGGGTTTAACAGATTCTGTATTGTTCAATCCAGCCAGATCGGTCAAGATGTGGTTGATGACCATGGTTTGCGACCAATCGGCAGAAATGAGCTGCTCAGTCGGCACATTTAAACGATCATGGGGCAAATACCAGTCACGCATGACGTCGGCTCCGAATTCCTTGGCTTTTGCGCGATGGGCATGGCGGCGCAAAGTCTCATCAAACGAGAGGTCATAGTAGTAAACCAGACTTTGATCAGCTTCTGCAATGAGTGTTTTCAACATGTCGCCATAGCGTGCTGCCGACAGAATCCCCTCAAGGATGACAGTTCGCTGATGCTGCAATCCAAAGCGAGCAATCGTTTCAATTAGTTCAATTGTGGGATTGCCCGGTTTGTCTTTTTCGGCGAGCATGTCACGGCGCACGACGTCTTGAGATACTAGCAGCGTATTGGCCAGTTGGGTACGCAAGGCGGTTGCGGTGGTGGTTTTACCACTGCCTGAATTGCCACGCAGAATGATCAATCGATTCAATCAAAATACCCCGTTTCATTTGCGATAAAGTGCGCCAAGACTTCCCGATGTTGTTGATTAAACAGGTCAGGAGCGGCTGCTGAATCCCAAAATTTTAAGGCTTCAGTCTCACTGTTGTCACTATTTAACACACCGCTTAATTGTTTCACAAGAAACACCGGGCACAACCATTGGGCAACATCGCCATTTGGATAGGTGAGGGTGAGATTGCCATTAACGCCAAGCAACCGGACAACTTCAACCTCCAGATTGGTTTCTTCTTTGAATTCACGCACCATCGTCTGGGCAGGGGGTTCGCCGTATTCGATCGTCCCGCTAATCAAGCCCCATTCACCGGTAAAATCGCTGCGTTGTTGGAGTAGAACGCGCCCAGCCTGATCGGTCAGGATGCCAATCACGCCAGCCATAATCAAGGGCGCATGACCAACCTTTGTCCGGATATCTTTAATATAATCTGCCACTATGAGATTCACTCCTTATCTAAGATTAACTCGAATCGTTTACCGCTATACTGACATTAACATAGTTGACGATTGCATTATTTCCTGGGCAATAATTGTGGTATGTTGTTAACAAACATCAAAGGAGCGGTGAACGCATGACAGTGACGCTAAAACATTTTCAATCTGAAGATCTAGAAACACTGTGGAAGGTGGCTTTTTCTGATCCAAAGGCTGAATGGCATCAGTGGGACGGACCGTATTTTAACCAAGAAGTACCGACACTACAAGAACTGCAGGAAAATCAGGCCAATCAAACTGGCTTTCAATGGGTTGCCAATCCATTTGTCAACGGTATTTGGTCAAACGGCGTTTTGATTGGGGTCGTCTCTGCCCATTATGAAGATGGCGATCTGCAGCGGTGGCTGGATCTTGGCATCGTTATCTATGACTCGGCTAATTGGGGAAAAGGTTATGGGCAAGATGCGCTGGATCAGTGGATTGATCGCATCTTCGGACTCGTCAACTTGCCGCATTTAGGTATCACCACCTGGTCAGGCAATGATCGGATGATCGGTTTGGCTAAAGCAGTTGGCATGCAGGAGGAAGCGCGTGTCCGACAAGTTCGTTATTATCAGGATCGTTACTGGGACTCTGTTAAGTATGGCATTCTGCGGGAAGAATGGCAGGCAGGTCGCCAGCAAAAATAACATATAGTATTAAAAAGGCGGCTCATTTGCTGAGTCGCCTTTTTGGTGCGATTATTTGGGATTTCATAACAGCCGTTTATTCACAATGGCCACTGCAAATAAGCCTTCATGCGTCATCGCGTGGCGAAGGCTTATTTGTTTGCCTAGGCTTCTTTCTCGCTTAATCGTTTGTACAAATCAACCATTTCACCAGCTAAATCGCGGAAGGTGATGGCATTCATCAGATGATCCTGACTATGAACCATTAACAAGGTCACATTAGCATGATCGCCTTGGGCTTCAGCAGTTAACATGCCTGTTTGAACGTTGTGGGCTTCAGTCAGAAAGTGGTCGGACTCTTTAAGCTTTTCGTCGGCCTTTTCAAAATCGCCTGCTTTGGCTGCGTGAATAGCTTCAAAGGCAGAACTCTTGGCGTTGCCACCATTCATGATCAAGCCCATGACAGTTTCGAGGTTCTGATCTTCTTCACTCATTATGCTTCTTCTCCTTGTTTACCATCTGCAATTGCCTTCAAGGACGCCTTGAGGACTTTTTCGCCGTTCATCAAGCCGTAATCCTGCATGTTAATCACATCAACCGGAATATCGAGATCCTTTTTGAATTGACCTTCAAGATAGCGGACTTGAGGTCCTAACATCAGAACATCTGGTTTTTCCTCAGCTAATTTGTTGTCTGCATCGGAAGCGGCGGTTGCAAAAATATTGACCTCAACGCCATCTTTTTCGGCGGCTTTTTGCATGCGCGCAACCAGCATACTTGTTGACATACCAGCGGCGCAGACCAACATAATCTTTTTCTCTGCCATTTTTTTCGGCTCCTTTTTAAAAAAATGTAATCGTTTTCTGTTTCTTGTGCTATTATAATTCGTAGGTACAAATTTTACAAGCGTTTTCAAAACCACACCTTTGGAGGGGGTCATAAATGTATCACGATATTGCAGAGCAATTGATTCAAGATATTCTGGCTGGTAAGTATCCAGTGAAGTTGCCGACCGAGCAAGTGTTGACGAATCGCTATCAAGCCAGCCGCGCGCAGAGTGCAGGGCAGTGGCTACTACGTCATTGATCATTCGGAGCAATCAAGCGCCGTCTTGAATATGTCAATCGGGTTTGATCAAACCGCGATGGTCAAAGGCGGACCGCTTAAATCGAAAGTCGTCAAATTTGCTTTGATACCAGCAACTGCGGCATTGGCCCGCCGCGGCAACGTAGCAGTTGGCGATCAGGTTTATCAAGTTGTGCGTCTGCGCTATTTAAAAGGGCAGTTGTACGACTTGGAAGAATCATACTTTGAAGAATCATACTTTCCACAAGTCATTGTGCCGCATCTCTCGGCAGAAATTGCTGCGGGGTCAATCTTTACCTATTTGCGCAACACCTATGACATGGTTGGAAGCACAACCGAAAATTATATTCAGTCTCGGCCGCTGCCGGCTGAATATGCTGACCTGATGACCACATCCGGAAAAGGCGATCTTTTATGTCTGGATGGGATTAACTATCTAGCCAGCGGCAAAGTCTTCAACTTTTCTCGAACTTATTTTGTTTATCCAGGTCTCACACTGTATTACCACACGACCAACATTGATTTGGACCAATGAGGCGGGGACCTCAGTTCAAATTAATAGCTCGCGCGTTTGCAGTTGCCGGAATCTGACGCTGTCAGCTTAAAAACAATGATCAAAAGCAGATCATGACCGTCAAAGCTAGCTACGTCTTGATTTCACGCCGTGCCTGCTCGCGCCCACTTAAAAAGGAGTGTTATAAAAATGAACGGACTTATTAATTGGCTCAATAAACATGTTGTCCCAATCGCTGCCAGAATTGGCTCAATTCGTTGGCTGGTTGCGTTGCGTGATGCTTTTATTGCCATCATGCCGGCCATGATGGCTGGTGCTGTCTCGACGGTGCTGAACGCTTTGATTCGTGATATCCCGAACCAGTTTGGTTGGACGGGCTTTGTTAATTCCATGCAATGGCTGATCGGTATTAACGCCGTTGTCTGGACAGGGACATTGGCAATTTTAGGCCTGATCTTCTCGTTCACTTTTGGGTACCAACTGGCAGTTCAGTATAAGGTCGAACCAGTCACGGCGGGGATCGTGACGCTTGGTACCTTCATCATGAGCTTGCCGCAAAACTTCACCATGACGGTTAAAACCGGCTTGGGTAAAGCAGCGATCAAGTCACTGACCGATGCTGGGGCAGCAGTTACCGGCAAGGATGTCAGCATGTGGGGCTTCTTCAATTTTGGTAAGTTCTTTGGCGCATATGGTTTCTTCACCGTCATGCTGATGGGGGCCATTGCTGCTACCATCTATATCTGGCTGATGAAGAAACACATCACCATCAAAATGCCTGATTCCGTACCGCCAGCAGTTGCTAATGCGTTTACTGGGATTGTCCCTGCTGCTGTTGCGCTATACGCAGTCGGTATCATTAACTACCTATTCACCCAATATGGCACGACGGTTATTGAATTTATTGCCAGAGTCTTACAAGATCCATTGTTGAATCTGAGTCAAGGTTATGGGGCCGTTCTGCTGATGACGATTTTGGTACAGGTTTTCTGGTTCTTCGGAATTCATGGCACCAATGTTTTGGCACCGATTTTGGACGGCATCTGGTTGACTGCGCAGTTAGCGAACATCAATGCTTTCCAAAAAGGCCAGGCACTGCCATACCTTTGGACGCGTAACTCTTTTGATCTGTACGCTTGGATCGGTGGCGCGGGCTCAACCTTGCTTTTGTTGATTGCAATTCTGATCTTCTCAAAACGTGATGATCAGCGGGCGGTTGCTAAATTATCGATTGCACCGGGCTTCTTCAACGTTAACGAACCAGTCATGTTTGGGATGCCAATTGTGCTTGATCCGATTTACTTCATCCCGTTTGTTTTGGCACCGGTTGTCATGGTTTCCATTGCTTATGGTGCCGTTGTGAACGGTCTTGTTGGGCCAGTTGAAAACCAGATTGTTTGGTCAATGCCACCGTTCTTGAACGCCTTGGTTGCAACGATGGACTGGCGTGCTGCCGTGCTACAATTAATCAACATGGTGATCGGTTTCCTGATCTATGTGCCATTTGTTAAGGCAGCCAATAAGATCAAACCGACTGAACTCGACTAACATCCCATCACGCTGGTTTTGGGCTGAACAACGTTTTTAGAAAGGTGGCTTTCACTTGGAAATCCAAATGACATTTAAGGTGCCTGCAGCATTTATGTATGGCCAACTCATTCGATCCGCGCAGGAAGACATCAAGGCCCATACCGGCCGCGAGGTGTTAACTGGCAGTCTCAATGGTTTCTCTTACAAGAAGAAATGGGCTAATGGCATGACTGGGACACTCACGATAACCCATGCCATTGCCAACCAACGTTATGCTTACGAACTGGATACTGATCGTGACCACTATACGGTTGACTATCAGCTAAGCGACGCTGGTGACAACAAAACGGCTTTACATTACACGGAAACGATTGAAGGCAAAACCGCGAAAGGCAAAGCTAACAATCGCACAGCCGGCTTTTTACTCAACTGGCAGCGTAAGCACCGGTTCAAAAAGATGTCTCGCCAGATGGCGGCACAATACACGGCTTAGAAAGGATTTTCAATGAAACGACTAGGAATATCGCTCTATCCGGATCAAAGCAGTTTTGATCAGAACAAGGCCTATCTCGAAATGGCGCATAAATATGGTTATACCCGCATCTTCACCTCGTTATTGCAGATGTATGGGGATGACGGAGAGGATCTGTTCGCTGTTTTCAGCCAAACCATTGATTATGCTAATCGATTGGGCTTCCAAACGATTGTCGACATCAATCCGGCCTTGTTCAAAGAGCTAAAGATCAGCTATGACGATCTGAGCTTTTTCAAAAAGCTCAATGTTTGGGGACTGCGACTAGATGAAGGTTTCACCGGTGCTGAAGAAGCGCGCATGACGCGTAATCCATACGGGCTGAAGATTGAGCTAAATATGAGTCGCGGAACCAATTATTTGGCTAGTATCATGGCCTATGAACCGGACCGTGACAACCTGCTCGGCTGTCATAACTTTTATCCACAAGCCTTTACGGGATTAAGTGATCAGATTTTTGCTGAGTACTCTCAGCAATATCGTGATTATGGGCTGCACACAGCGGCGTTTGTCTCTTCGCCAACCGGCAAGATCGGTCCATGGGTGGTCAATGATGGTCTGCCAACAATGGAAAGCGATCGCCATCGAAGCATCGCCAGCCAAACCAGCCACTTAGTCATGACCGGTTTGATTGATGATGTCATCATCGGCAATGCCTTTGCTAGTGAAGCTGAGTTGCAACAGGTGGCTGCTAACTTCGTGGCACCATATCCGATTTTGCATGCTGATATGCTGCCGGGGATGTTGCCAATTGAGGCGAAGATTGCCTTTGAAGCGCCGCATCTCTACCGTGGCGATGCCTCAGCCTACTTACTGCGCGATACACAACCGCGGGTGAAGCATGGCAAAGAAAGCATTGCGCCGCATGACAATCACCAGTCCTTTGAACGCGGCGATATCCTTGTTGTGAATGATGCTTATGGCCGTTACAAAGGCGAGCTTCAAATTGTGCTAACGCCATTTGCCGATGACGGTCAGCGTAATAAAATTGGCCAAGTCAGTGCTGATGATCTAGGCTTTCTGGATCTTATTCGCCCGTGGTCAACATTTGTTCTTGAAAAAACGAATGCTTGATGATTATTCCTTAATTTTTTTCGATTCATAAAAATTAAGAGTAGAAATACGATTTATAGCTCCAAATAAAGACGGCTGGTTTTCCGAGTGCACATGGAAAATCGGCCGTCTTTCATTTGGCTAGAGATAGTCTGTCGAGACATAGAGATGCCAGTGCCAAGGCGGAGCAATCGTAGGCCAAATGGGACTCAGTCGTGCAAACAACACAGCGACCGGGCTTGGAGCTGATGTTGTTAGGCGACTTCGAGACCGCGGGCTTTGCGGGCTCGAAGCGCCATCTTCGCTCTAGCTGTGCGTCGCCACCCAGCTGGCCGGAGATTGCGGAGTTTGGCACGGCAAAGAACGTTTGCAACCGCGCTATAACGAGCAAATGCCGCTAGTGAGAAGCAATCATTTCCTCATCGCGAGCAACTTCTTTCAACACATTGCTAACCGCAGTACCACCTAACGAAGTCCGGCGATCTACGGCGGCCTTTGATGTTAATTCAGCGTAAACATCCTGCTGAATTTGCGGTGCGGCTGCTTGCAACTCGCTTAACGGCATTTCCTGCAAGGCAGTGTTGGTTTTGATCCCCTTGAGTACCAACTCACCAACAATGGCATGTGCCTGCCGGAATGGCACACCCTTTGTCGCGAGGTAATCCGCTAACTCCGTTGCATTGCTGAAGTCATGCGTGGTTGCCTCTGCCATCCGTTTTTCGTGAACGGTCAGGTCGCTTAACATGCCAGTGAAAATGTGCAAAGAGCCAAGAATAGTGTTATAAGCATCGAAAATGGGTTCTTTATCTTCTTGCATATCTTTGTTGTAAGCCAACGGGATTGCCTTCATCGTTGTCAACAAGCCCATTAAGGCGCCATAAACACGGCCAGTTTTGCCACGAATAAGTTCCGCAAAATCAGGATTCTTTTTTTGCGGCATAATTGAGCTACCGGTTGAAAAATCATCGCCGAGTTCAATGTAATTAAACTCGTAAGTGGACCAAAGAATGAGCTCTTCTGCCATACGACTCAAGTGCTGCATCAAAATGGCACTATTGCTGAGAAACTCAAGCGCAAAGTCGCGGTCTGAAACAGCATCGAGGCTGTTGTGATAAATTTGGTCAAATCCCAGCTCTTGAGCAACCAGCGTCCGGTCAATCGGGAAGGTCGTACCAGCGAGGGCGGCTGCCCCTAATGGCAAAATGTCGGTGTGCTTTTGGGTAAAGTCGAAACGTTCCCAATCGCGCTGGAACATTTCGAAATACGCCAACAAATAATGACCATAAGTGATCGGCTGGGCGTGTTGCATATGGGTATAACCGGGCATGATTGTTGCTGCGTGGACCTTGGCTTGACCAACCAACACGGTTTGCAGGTTGGTCAAAGCCTCTTTGATTGTTGGTAGGCGATGTTTCAGCCAGAGATGCAGATCGGTTGCGACTTGATCATTGCGCGAGCGGGCAGTGTGCAGTTTGCCAGCAACGGGGCCGATTTCAGCGGTCAACAGGGCTTCCATATTAAGATGGATATCCTCATTTTCAACCGTGAAGTGCAGTTTGCCAGCAGCCAATTCCTTCTGCAGATGCTGCAAACCCGCCGTGATCGTGTCGGCATCGGCTTGGGGGATGATGCCGGTTTTGCCCAGCATCTTGACATGTGCAAGCGACCCCTCCAAATCTTCTTGGGCCATTTGCTGATCAAAACCGATGGAGGCTCCAAAAGCATCAACCCAGTGTGCCGCTTTTTCGGTAAACCGACCGCCCCATAACTTATCAGTCATGTTGTTTTTCCTCGGAGTGGACATGGTTGACTTGCTCGAAAACGGTTGTCGGCAAGGTCCAGAGTTTGATAAAGCCAGCTGCTGCTTCTTGATCGAAGGAATCAGCGCTTGTGTAAGTCGCGAGATCTTCATCGTAAAGCGAGTTGTGGGCGGATTTGCGAGCAACGGCTGTGGCGTTGCCTTTGTAAAGCTTCATTTTCACTGTGCCATTAACGACAGCCTGAGTCTTGTCAATGAACGCCATCAAGGCATCAAACAACGGTGAGATCCACTGCGCTTCATAGATCATGTTGGTGATTTTATCTTCGATCGTTGGTTTAAAATGCTGAACGTCACGTTCAAGCGTCAGGTTTTCTAGATCGTGGTGGGCTGCCATAATGACAGCAGCGGCTGGGGGTTTCTAAACTTTCCCCGGCCTGTTTGAAGCCGGCGCTTCATAGACTTCACGCGACTTGATGCCAACTAGCCGATTTTCGATTTTATCAATCCGGCCAATGCCATTGTCGCCAGCCAGCTTGTTTAGCTCCTTGATCATCGTTGCCAGTGCCATGGGTTCATCATTTAACGCCACCGGAACGCCTTGCTTGAAGGTGAGATCAATAAAAGTTGGGTCATCGGGAGCGGCCTCCGGGGAAACGGTCATACCCCAAGCATCATCTGGTGCCTGATTCCAAGGATTTTCAAGAATGCCGGCTTCATTTGCACGGCCCCAGAGGTTGGCATCAATGGAATAAGGAGATTTTTTACCAATTGGTACCGGGACGTTATGCTCCTTGGCGTAATCAATTTCTTCCTCACGGGACCAGTGAAAATCACGGATCGGGGCTTCGATTTTCATTTCCGGGTCCAAGGCGTGGATCGCGGCTTCAAAGCGAACTTGGTCATTGCCTTTACCGGTTGAACCATGGGCAATCGCTGTGGCATTTTGCGCGTGGGCAATTTTCACCAGATGTTCAATGATCAATGGCCGAGATAAGGCGGAAACCAGCGGATAGTCGCCTTCGTACAAGGCATTAGCTTTAATGACCGGGGCAACATAGTGATCGGCAAATTCATCTTGGGCGTCAACCACAATCGAATCGAGTGCACCAACGTTCAGTGCTTTTTGCTGAATGGCGTCAAAGTCGGCGTTTGGCTGGCCGACATTTAATACCACCGCAATCACTTCATAGCCTTTGTCTTTTAACCACGGGATGGCAACCGAAGTGTCCAAGCCGCCTGAATATGCCAGTACGATTTTTTCTGTCATGAGTTAAAAATCCTCCTTAGTTTTGAGGTGCTATTTGAGCGTTACTTTGATCTTAATTAAAGCGTTTTTCAATCAGTCGCAGCAGGCGTGAAAGGGTGAAGGTCATGATGAAGTAGAGAATTGCCACAACAACTAGCGGTAAGAATGGTTTGAATGAAGCACCTTGAACGACGGTTCCTTCAAACATCAATTCAGTGGCACCGATCACGGACAAGACGGAACTTTCCTTGATATCGGTGACGAATTCATTACCCAACGCTGGCCAAATATTCTTTGTTGCTTGCGGCAGGATGACATAACGCATGGCCTGACCTTGATGGAGTCCGAGTGAACGGGCGGCCTCGGTTTGACCGATCGGGACGGAGTTGATCCCACCACGAATAATTTCGGCAACATAGGCACCTGAGTTGATGGCCATGGCGATGGCACCGGCAACGAATGCGCTAAGATCGAGACCGAGAATTTGCGTTCCGAAGAAGACGATGAAAGCCTGCACCAGTAATGGGGTACCGCGAATGAATTCGATGTAGACGTTCGCGATTGCCTTGGCAAACCAACTGTGGCTTAGTTTCATCAAGGCGAGCAGCGTGCCAATCACAGTCCCGAAGAAAACAGTTAGAACCGCAAAGATCAGAGTGTAGAGTGCGCCGCGAAGGAAGTAGTTGCCATATTTAGCCCAGAAGCTTTGGTTTTGATCCTGTAGTTTATAAGCGGCTTGCAGATAGGTCTTGTATTTGGCGCCTTTGACCTTACTGATTGTCTTGTTGACCTGAGCGAGCAGGGCTGAATTTTGTTTGCTGACGGCAATGGCCGTTGGTGCTTTGGGGGTAGCAAAATGCGGATTGAGTACCATTAAGCTTGGTGTCCGCGCCACATAAGAATCAGCGATGGTGCTGGCTAAAACGGCACCATCCAGCTTGTTATAGGAGACTTGAGCAATGACATCATTGGCCTTGTCGAGACTTGAAATTTTGGCACCTGGGAGTTGCGTTTTAGCAAGCTGCTCCTGCGTCGTTTGCTTTTGAGCCCCGACCTTTTTGCCGGAAAAATCAGCGATCGATTTATACTTGGCTTTATCAGCCTTCCGAATCACCATAACCTGTGTCTCATATAGGTAAGGCGTTGAAAAATTGACTTCTTTTTCACGTTCAGGGGTTTTTGACATACCGGAGACGATCAAATCAATTTTGCCGGTTTTCAAGGCACCAATTAAGGCGGTGAAGTTCATTTCCTTGATCTGCAGTTTCACGCCCATGTCTTTGGCGATCTGTTTTGACATGGAGATATCTGCACCAACAATGGTATCGGCTCCATTGAGGGTGGCATGGAACTCAAGTGGTGCGTAATCGGCTGACAGACCAACAACCAAGTAACCACGTTTTTGAATTGCCGCCAGATCCTCGCTTGCTGCCGCCGTTGGTACCGGCTGATTTGCAGCGAAGCCGACGAGCATAGCCACCAGCGCAATGAAGGCCATGGCCCAATGTTTGATTCCCCGCATATGTTTCACTCCTCATTTGTGATTATGGATTGAATATATACTCATTTATATGAATATGCAAGGAAAATGTTAAATATGCAAAAAAAATACAGACTAAACTTTAGTCTGTTCTGTTTAAACCAGCAAGAAAAGGCCGAATCAATTGCCAGAGTTTCGCGTTGTCTTTGATGTACGAATTGTGATTTTCACCGGGAAGAATATGCAGCTCGGCGTTTTGAATATTAGTCGCAATGGTGAGCGTTTCTTTTCGTGCAATCAAGTCACGACTGCCTGCAAGGACCAATGTTGGTATGGCCACCCGATGCAACATGGCCGGTGTGATTTGCGGTTCATGGAGCATCATTGCCATTTTAGGTGATGGATGGTAACCAGCAGCAACCCGAAAAGCAACTCGCGAATACCAGCGTAAGCCTTGCGGGGTCAGATTCGCCCCAGCAAGAATTAAAGCGCCGGCTAACTGGGGTTGACGAATCGCCAACTGCAATGCCACAATCGCGCCATCAGAAAAGCCAAGCAAAATCGGCTGCTCAAGCTCCAAGCCAGTGATCAGGGCCGCTAAATCTGCCGTCATCGCATCATAACTCAAGCGATTCGTCCGCGAACTCTGACCATGATCGCGACTATCCACCGCAATCACCGTATACAGCGGTGCCAATTGCTCAATCAGGTTAGCAAAAATCGTATGGTCCTCACCATTCCCATGCAACAACACGATCACTGGTCCCGAACCGCACCGTTGATAGTAAAGCCTGAGCTGATCATGATAAAAGAACATATTAGCAACCTCCAAAATTCATAATTGGGTGATTAAATGTCGGCAAGCACCGGAATAGCGATGCGCGTTTAGTGTGAAGACGAGTTGAATGACGAAGTGTTTATTAACTGACCCTTTCAAGCTTGCTTATGAATTAACAGCACTGATTTGAAATGATGTGATATTGGGACATTGGATAGAAAGGCAAGCTGGCGGAGCGGCGATGGGCTCAGCACTGAAATTTTCCTTAAGCGGGTGGTTTTCCCGCTTTAGGAAAAGGCCGAGCTTTTAGACGGCGCGCCGGGCTTGCGCGTTGGCTAAAAGTCGTGCCCAGTGCGTTCCAGCCCAATCGCCGCGGAGCCAGCTTACAGCAGCATTTAATGCAAGCCGGAATCTATCGAAGTGCGACCTAACGTGCTTGTAGAAAATGCGCTCGCGGTCCCAGAAACCTGCATATAAGAACCTCAAGCTAAATGAACTAAGTCCTGCCATTTAGGCTTAAGGCCGCTTATGCTTCGGTTTCAAACTGGGCCCCTCGCGCTCTTTCCCTAAAACCGTTATACTATAGTAGTGTATCTTAAACCAAGGAGGGCCAATGATGGCGAAAAAAATCCTGGTCGTTGACGATGAGAAGCCTATCTCTGATATCGTCAAGTTTAATTTGGATAAAGAAGGTTACGATGTCGTAACCGCTTATGATGGCGAAGAAGCCTTGAAAAAAGTCGAAGCAGAGTCACCCGACTTAATTTTACTTGATCTGATGTTACCAAAAATTGATGGGCTTGAAGTCGCCCGACAAATTCGTAAAGAACATGACACCCCAATTATTATGCTGACAGCTAAGGACTCAGAAATTGATAAAGTGCTCGGGCTGGAACTCGGTGCTGACGATTACGTCACCAAACCATTTTCCAATCGTGAACTGGTGGCACGTGTCAAAGCTAACTTGCGCCGAACCGCATCATCCAACGCAGCCAGCAATGAAGAAGACGAAGCAAACAAGGAATTAGAAGTCGGAGATCTAACGATTCACCCCGATGCCTATACAGTCTCTAAACGCGGTGAAAACATCGAATTAACCCACCGTGAATTTGAGCTGCTGCACTACCTTGCCCGACACCTTGGGCAGGTCATGACCCGTGAGCATCTGCTGCAAACCGTTTGGGGCTACGATTACTTTGGCGATGTCCGCACCGTCGATGTGACCGTCCGCCGTCTGCGTGAAAAAATCGAAGACAACCCGTCTCACCCTGAATGGCTGGTGACTCGACGCGGTGTCGGTTACTATCTGCGGAATCCCGATGCTGAATAATTAGGAGCACCACTGTTGAATAAAAAGATTCGCTTCTTTCAGTCAATCCACTTCAAAATTGCGATCGTCTTTATTCTCTTGCTAGTCGTGACGTTGGAGTTAATTGGGGCTTACTTTGTTAAGACCCTTGAGCAGCAAAACATTGAGCAGTTTAAGACCAGTGTGAACGTGGACAGCTATATTCAAGATAAGCTGGCCGCGGATTTGTTGCGGACTGATACAGAAGGCGCCAATGATGATATTAAAAGCACGTTGAGCCAGGCAGATATTGCCAACTCGGCGGATTTACAAGTGGTTGATGCGAAGGGCACTATTCGCGGCGACAGTGATATTAATGCGCAAACTAATGTGGGGCAAAAGTCAGCTAACTCCAGCATTAAAAACACATTGTATTCTGGCCAGCAATACGAAGGTTATGAATACCGTGATCGAACGGGATCAACTTATTATAAAGTGATCCCGATCAAAAACCCGAATGCGACAGGCGACAACAATTCAGTGATCGGCGCCATTGCCATTTCGGCATCTATGGAACAGGCCTACGATAGCATCAATAAAATCGTGGGCATTTTCCTAATCTCAAGTTTAGTAGCTGGCCTACTGGGCACTTTACTATCGATTGTCATCAGCCGGGCTATTACTCGTCCAATTGATGAAATGAAGAAGCAAGCGATTCGCATGGCGCGCGGCGATTATTCTGGACAGGTTCGGATTTATGGACAAGACGAGCTGGGTCAGTTGGCAGTTGCCGTTAACAACCTCAGTGTTCGCGTTGAAGAAGCACAAGAGGCGTCTGAAGCGGAACGTCGGCGGTTGGATAGTGTGCTGGCTCACATGACGGACGGTGTTATCGCGACTGATCGGCGTGGGAATGTTATCATCATCAACCAGACGGCACTGAATTTCCTGAACACCAAGAATGAAGATGTCATCGGTGTTTCAATTCTAAAGCTGTTGAACATCGCTAAGGATTATACGTTGCGCGATCTGCTGGAACATCAAACAGAACTGTTGTTGGACTTTTCGGAGCAACTGGATCATGAATTGATTCTACGTGTCGATTTTAGTCTGATCCAGCGGGAAACCGGGTTTATTTCCGGTTTGGTCGCTGTTTTGCACGATGTTACCGAACAACAAAAGATTGATCGTGATCGCAAGGAATTTGTTTCCAATGTGTCACATGAATTGCGGACGCCCCTCACATCAGTTCGCAGTTACATTGAAGCTTTGAGTGATGGTGCGTGGAAAGATCCAAAGCTGGCGCCACGTTTTCTCAACGTGACCCAAGAAGAAACGGATCGGATGATTCGGATGATTAATGATCTCTTGAGCTTGTCACGGCTTGATTCCGGCACCAGCAAGTTCAATTTGGAAACCGTTAATCTCAACGAATTCTTCAATTATGTGCTTGATCGTTTTGACATGATGTTAAAAACCGATAATGAACACACGGGTGAAGCCAAAACGGCCCAACCGCTGCCACAGCCAGATGGTCAAAAGAAACGGTACTCGATTAAGCGCGAGATTACTGATCAGGACTTATGGGTCGAAATTGATACCGATAAGTTTATGCAAGTGATTGATAATATTATGAACAACGCGATTAAATACAGTCCGGATGGCGGGACCATCACGGCGCGGCTGTTCCAGACGCATGACCACGTGATCCTATCGATTAGTGATCAAGGACTTGGCATTCCACGTCAAGATCTGGGTAAAATCTTCGATCGCTTCTATCGGGTCGACAAGGCACGATCACGCAAGCAAGGCGGTACCGGCTTAGGATTGGCAATCTCGAAGGAAGTTGTTGAAGCCTTGCATGGCCGAATTTGGGTCGATTCGCAAGAAGGCCGCGGCAGCACCTTCTATATCTCACTGCCGTATGAACCGATCACAGACGGAGGTGATGATTGGGATGAAGCTTAGTAATTGGATCTTAAGAATCAGCCTGATCGCCATGGTGATCTTGAGTTTTATTTTCACATCCTTAATTTGGCGTAATCCATCGCGTCAGGAACGGCGCAGCACTTCAAGCATGCAGGTCACAACTGAAAATGATCCCAATGTTAAAAAGATGGAAGCAACGGTTTATCTTCCTAGTCGCGTGTACTACACGCATGGCGACCAGAAGCAAATGCTCTTTCAGGCAAATGCCAGTATGGGATCACGTGTCCATCAAGAGATGGCAAGTTGGCATATGCAACAGATCAAAACCATTGGAAAAGTTTCGCAGAATAACTATGAGAACTTTTTGACTCAAAATGGCAGTCTGCAATTAGTTTACCAAGACGTGATGAGTTTTAATCATTTTGAGCGATGGTTCTTTAACAAGCAGCCTAATCTAAAATCAGCTGATTTTCATTTTAACCGGATCCTGTTTGATTTAGATGGATCAGGCAATAAACTGATTTTTATCAATGACGCGACAAGAACGGTTTACGAGGCCAAAATGGCTAACGTTACAACCAACAAGTTACGCGATGCGGTGGCTAAACAAGCTACAGGGGCCTTTCCGGTCGAGGAGAGACGCTTGGGCAATAGCGAAGTCGCTTTCTTCACCCGTCCAATTAAGTTGCAGCCATATGCCTATCTGATGGATCAACAGAGTGCTAATTACTATGTTTCGCTGTTAATGCCATCGAAAACCGCCAGCAACGTGGATTCACGAGAAATTGGCGATAGTACGTTATACACCGCCGGATCAACTCGGCGGATGACAGCTGATTCATCCACTGGGGCAATCGAGTTTGAAAATTATGCGGCCAATTTTCCTAGTACTGGGTTAGCTAATTTCTTCCATGCGACGTTTGAAGGGCTTAGTGATTTGCAGATGACCAATCTGGCCAGCATGCGTTATTTTCAATATGACGCAAGTCGCAGTGCTGTTATCTATAAGACCTTTGTTCAGGGCTTTCCGATTTTTAATGGCTATCAAAAAGGGGATGTTACGGTGCGCTATACCCAGACATCTGAAGAGATTAATTTCTCAAACACCAATTTGACCGTCCCGATCCCAACCGATCAAGCTGCCCAGACCTTGCCAGCAACTGCGACGATCCTGAGTCAATTAGAAGCCGCTGGCTATCGCGCCAATCAAATTACGGATATTTTGATTGGCTATCAATGGACGGGCAGCAGCAATGATCAACAAGTGGTCGATTTGCAGCCGACGTATTATATTGAGATGAAAGGCGAATACCGCGATTATCAGAGTTGGATCAATCACCAAACAGATCAGCAGGCTAATGCTGCTAGTGAACAAACAGCTGCCAGCACGGCTACACCGAGTAATGATGCAGCAAGCGCGAGTGTCAGCACATCAGGTTCAAGTCAGTCGCAATAAGTCATGTTAACAGCGTAACAACGCAGCTTCGGGCACGCTGAGGGAGGCGATCTTGTGGATTTTCGACGCATTGAATGGATTTTTCTAGTCGTGTTTGTCGGTCTGAATATTTTCTTAGGCATTAGCTTTTTTCAGGCGCAGCAGGTCGATTTGGCAACAACCAAAAGTGGAGATGCCGCCACGATCACCGACATTACGCGTGACCAGATTAAGCTGCCGCATTTGAGCAAGCAAACACCAGAAGGCGATTATCTTGCAAGTCAGGCGAACACAGCGTTAAGTGCTGCGCACAGTAAGTTGGTGAAGCAACAGGTCAGCATCAGTGAAGGTGATTACCAAGAGTTGCAGGCAAGCTTAGACACGCCGATCACTTTGAAAAAGAGTCAGCAAATACGCCAACTGACGACATTTGTGAAAGACAGTATTTACCATGGCAGCGAATACGAATATGCGCCGGCGCTTTCCAGTGATGAACGTGTTGTCTTTGCTCAGCACCCCAAGGCTGGCTTGATCTATGATCGGCGGGCTGCAGTGACCTTGCATGTAGTTGACGATCGGTTGGTTAGTTATAGCCAAACTTACCTTGCAAAGTTAAGTGTTTTGCGCGACCGCTTAAATTTAATGAGTGAACAGGATGCGGTGATTACGTTGTATCGAGATAACGATATTCCGAACAATTCCGCGATTGTATCTACTAAATTGGCCTATAGTTACTTGTTAGATGCAAAGGGGAGCACGGTTTACGTGCCAGCGTGGTATATCGGTGTTAAAAACCGTGCAACCGGCAATGTGACGGTTAAACGCGTGAATGCCATTACCCGAACCGTTATGAAGAATCGTAATGACAATTAGTGTTAGAATGTAATGAAATAACAACTGGATGATCAATTTGTTCATCAGTTAAATGGTAGAAGATGGGAGATGTTGATCGTGGGCGAAGATTTTGGGATGCGTGTCAGTGTCCTTGCTAGCAGCAGTTCAGGCAACGCAACCTATATTGAAACGCCGGGTCATAAGGTGCTGGTCGACGCCGGCTTGTCCGGCAAAAAGATCGAGACGCTGATGCAAAGCATCGGGCGCGACCTGACAGATGTCGATAGTGTCTTCATCACCCATGAACACAGTGATCATGTCCGTGGTGTCGGTGTTTTAGCACGACGTTATCCGAAACTGAGTGTGTATGCGAATGCAAAAACCTTTGCGGCACTGCCCAAAAGTGTTGGCAAAATTCCAGAAGACCAATTGCGGCTTTTTGACATGGGCGCAACGTTGACATTAGGTGATTTGGATGTTGAGAGTTTCGGCGTTTCACACGATGCTGCGGCGCCGCAGTTCTATCAGTTCCATCATGACGGGAAAACCTTCACGATTCTAACGGATACAGGGTATGTTTCTGACCGTGTTGCAGGCACCATTCGTGATGCAGATGCCTATGTCATGGAATGTAACCATGATCTTGAGATGTTACGAACGGGGCCTTATCCATGGCCACTAAAACAGCGTATTTTAGGCGACCAAGGCCATCTTTCCAATGAGGACGGCGCTGATGCCTTGATGGATGTTATCGGGCTGCGAACCAAGCGCATTTATTTAGGACACCTTTCTCCGCACAACAATAATAAACCACTCGCACACCTAACCGTCGCTTCACTATTAGCTCAACAAGGCCTAGCCGTCGATCACGACTTTCGTATCTACGACACCGATCCTGCAGTTGCAGATCCGCTGTTTGTGGTATAAAGCAAAGCGCGAGCAGGAGCGCTTAGAAACCGGAATGTAAGTGGCCTCAGGCGTGATGGCTGGGCTTTGGCCATTGCGCCTGAGGTCCTTACATGGAGGTTTCTGCGACTGCGAGCGCGTTTCCGCAGCAACAGCGGTGGCGTCTTATGCATTTTCCGTCATCCAACGCTACCCAAGGCAGTGAATATCCCGACCCAAAAATCCGGTCGCATATTCACTGCCTTTCATTTTTTATTGATGGTGCAAAAAATAAGCAACCCCACGAACTAATATCGCGATACCGCGGGTCTGAGACTGTATTAAAAAATCCCGAGGTTGTTCATAATTTCGTCAAAATCGCCCCTTACAATTATAAATGTAATCAGGGCGAGTTAGAACTGCCCATAGAGCGCGAACTAGTCCAGGTAAAAACCAATGTATTAGCGGCCTCAGCCAAACGGCTAGGTCTTATGAGTCAGTTTCTGGGCAAACGAGCGCGTTTAAAGGAGGAATTCCGTTATGGATAATGGAAGTCATAACTTTCAAGAGACACCACAAAACGAGCAAGATAATGGAAGTGATAAGTGTCGAGAGACACCACAAAACTAGCAACAGCCACAGCGGGCACCAAAAAAGCCTAAGAATAGCGGCTGGAAGCAGATTGCGATTGTTGCTGTTGTGGCAGCCTTGATAGGTGGCGGTGTTGGCGGCGGGACTGCCTATTTGGCAATCAACCACAGTCAAAGTCTCGGTGTAACCGATACGTCAGGGAAAGCCGGTACGACCAAGATTTCCAACGTTTCTGTTAATGAAAGCAGTGCATCGGAACAAGCCTTTGCGAAGGTTAAAGGCGCTGTCGTTTCCGTTGTGAATATGCAAAAAGCCGAGAGCAACAGTGATGGTCTAGACACATTTGGCGGTCTCGAAGGTATTTTTGGACAAGACAGTCAAAGCAGTAGTAGTTCGCAAAGCAGTTCGTCCAGTCTTCAAGAGGCCAGTGAAGGATCGGGTGTCATTTATCAAAAGAAAGATGGCAAAGCTTATATCGTGACGAATAACCATGTTGTTAGTGGTTCAGATAAGTTGGAAGTCATTTTGAGCGATGGTACGAAACTAACGGCCAGTCTTGTTGGCACGGACTCGACGTCTGACTTGGCAGTGCTGACCATCGATGGTAGCAAGGTCAATACCGTGGCCAGTTTCGGAGATTCTAGCAAGATCGCGACTGGACAGACTGTCTTAGCAATTGGTTCACCGCTGGGGTCCCAGTACGCGACAAGTGTGACGCAAGGGATTGTCAGTGCGAAGAGTCGAACAGTGGATGTCACGGATGATAGTGGCAACACAACAGGCCAGGCAACAGTTATTCAAACGGATGCAGCGATTAATTCTGGGAATTCCGGTGGTCCGCTGATTAATCTTTCAGGGCAAGTCGTCGGTATTAACTCTATGAAATTATCCGGCAACTCTGGCAGTAATGCCACCATTGAAGGCATGGGCTTCGCAATTCCAAGTGATGAAGTCGTTTCAATCATCAATCAACTCGTTGCTAACGGGAAAGTGGTTCGACCAGCGCTTGGCATCGAAGTTCGTGACTTATCCACTGTTTCTGCAACACAGCAGAAATCGGTTCTGAAGTTGCCTGCTAGTGTGACGGATGGTGTTGTGGTTGCTGGCTTTACCAGCGGCAGCAGTGCTAAATCTGCTGGTTTGAAGCAGTATGATGTGATCACGGCCCTTGATGGGGTAAGCACCTCAAACACAGCAGCCTTGCATACACAGCTATACAAACACAAGGTTGGCGACACGATTAAATTAACTTTGTATCGTGCCGGAGAACAGCAGACAGTCTCTGTGAAGCTGTCGCAAACGACAAGCGACCTTAAGAACTAAATCACACAAATCGATAATCCTCGAGTCAGTAAATGTTCGTTTCTGGATCGAGGATTTTTTGATGCACTTGCGAAGTTAGTGGCAAGCGGTTTCTCTGCAGTTTTGAGCTTTTATCCGAAAATTCAAGGGGCCAACCTGTGGAAAAGTTCAAGAAAAAGATTTGTCAAGAGTGGGTAACTTTTACCTAAAATTGATGCTTTACCTGTGGATAACTCTGTGGATACTGTTCATAACTAAGATTCTGGGGTGTGACTAAGTTATTCACTGACTTGGGGATAACCTGTGGATAAACTTTTTTAACTTGTGACAAAACGTTTGTTCCCAGCGGCTGGAACGGGATGCGTGAGCTGAAGTTTGTGAAATCGAACGATCAAAAACTGTGGATGACTTCTTTTTAAAAATTTTTTGCTTGAATTTTTTAAATCGCCTATTTGGTGTCAATTCGAATACTTAATACTATATTTGGCGTATGAAGTTATGAACATGTGGATAAGACGTGTGGATAACCTGTTGGTCGTTGCGAAAAACTCCGAATTTGACTTCATTTGGAAATGTGAGTACGATAAAGAAGGTAAAAAGGTTGTGCACAACTCAATAGAGAGGATGGTTCGGATGCAAATCTCAATCAAACCAGCAGCAGTCACTTACTTGAAGGATCATGTCAATCAGGATCAACGGTTATTCTTGGCACTGGATGACGGCTCAAGCAAATATTCCAAACTTGGCGGTTCTTGTGCCATTGGAAATAAATATCAGTTAGTGGTTGCCGATGAGGATGATCAAGATTATGCGCTGCCACTGGACAACGAAGCTGGTTTCAAACTGACAACGGGTGACCCAGAAACGGATTATTTCGGCAGTGGTCTGACACTTGATTTCAAAAACGCATCGTTGGCTCTGCGTGATGACAGCGGCATTCTTGATGGGGCTGTGACCTTGAATAAGGACGCCGCCTTACCACAAAATGATGCACAACGTCGGGATGACATGACAAAACTGGGCGGCAAAATTTGCTAAGGTAGCTCTGGGCTATTAAGTCACTTTTTGCATCAACCAGTCATTGAATAGGACCACAAAATTAGCACTCGACGTTTGCGAGTGCTAATTTTTGTGGTATACTAAAGGTGTTGTAGGGAAGACATGAAATGCCTTCGATATGAAAGGAAGTATTCGAATATGGCTAATGATTTGATGCGTCGTAATGATTGGCTGAGCGATCCTTTCTTTAACGATTTGGGTCGTCATCTTTTTGACAGCTTGACACCAGCAAATGTTGATCGCAGTCGGGTTCTAAAGACTGATATTCAGGAAAACGATCAGGCGTATGTTGTGAAAGTTGATGTGCCTGGCATTGAGAAGCAAAATATCAGTCTGAGTTACGATCGTGATGTGCTCAGCATTGCCGTTAAACATGAGGAGCAGGCTGATCATGCTGATAACGACGGTAACATGTTAATGTCAGAACGTAGCTATGGCCGCATGAGTCGTAGTTATCGGCTGCCAAATGTCAATGAAGGTCAGATTAGCGCCAAGGTCAATGATGGTGTCCTGACGATCGATCTACCAAAAATGACAAGCGACCAAAAGGGCAATCATCAGATCAACATTGATTGATCTACGAATTATTTGCCTAGCTTCATCTATATACGAGAGACCGTACCGATTTTAATGGTGCGGTCTTTTATTTTGTTAAAAAAGCAAGTTATGTGAGCCTTATCATATGAGAAGCGTATAATATGAAGTGAATATTAGGGAAGCCATAAAATTAACGGGGTCAATTATTGCCGGTTTAAGCGTACTGGTTGGGGATGATGGACACTTGAGTTAATTTTCGGTAGAAGAGTTTAGCCATGACTCAATTAATAGAAACCATGAATGTCGAGCATCTAAGTGGGACAGATTATATTCGTTCTAAAAAAGGTTGTGCTTTCAGATTGTAATGGTTATAATTGGGGTACTTAGAAAAAGGGAGTGGCAGTGATGAAAAAGAACTGGCAATTAATGATGGTGCTTGCTGTAAGTGCCATTGCGCTAGTCTTTGCTTTCGGTTTAAAGCAACCATTGATCGCGCAAGGGCTGATCACGGTGATGGGGTCAATCATTGCTTTAATTATGTTCTGGGGCATGGTGAAGACAATTCGTTCTGGTAACTTCGGTGTTGACTTGCTTGCCATTACGGCGGTTGTTGCCACCTTGGCGGTTGGCCAGTATTGGGCTGCGATGATCGTGTTATTGATGCTGACCGGTGGCGATGCGCTTGAAAGCTACGCAGCAACAAAAGCAAGCAGTGAATTAAAGCAATTACTCGAAAATGCACCGACAACCGCGCATCGTATGGTTGATGGACACGTTGAAGATGTTGAAGTTGAGGCCGTCCAAGTTGGCGAAACGATTTTGGTTAAGCCGCAGGAAGTCGTGCCAGTTGATGGTACGGTTTTGGCAGGTGAGAGTTTGGTGGATGAAGCCAGTTTGACGGGTGAATCTAAACCGGTTGCCAAAAACGCAGGTAGTGACATTATGTCTGGGACCGTCAATGGTGACGCTGCCCTAACTGTTAAGGTCACGCAACGGGCTGAAGATAGTCAGTATCAAGGGATTATTAAACTGGTTAAGGAATCCGAAGCGCGGCCAGCACATTTTGTTCGGATGGCTGATCGTTATGCGGTACCATTTACGTTGATTGCTTATGTGATTGCGGGTCTTGGCTGGTTCTTCTCTGGCGACCCAGTTCGCTTTGCACAGGTATTGGTTGTGGCCTCGCCTTGTCCGCTGATTCTGGCCGCGCCAATTGCGATGGTCTCCGGCATGAGTCGTAATAGCCGCAACGGGATCATTGTCAAGTCAGGGACTACGCTAGAAAAGTTAAGTGATGCTAAAACCTTTGCCTTTGATAAAACCGGCACCGTGACACGCGGTATTTTAAAAGTTGCAACGATTTTGCCACAAGCCGGTTTCTCACAGGATCAGCTTTTGAAGCTAGCCGCAAGTGCGGAAGGTCAATCGACTCATATTTTGGCGCGTTCACTGACAGATGCTGTGCCGACAGCTGACCGACTGCCTGCGACAGATGTGTCGGAAACCACTAGCTTTGGCGTTAATGCAACGGTGGATGGCCGCAAAGTCAAGGTCGGTAAAGCCGAGTTTGCTGGGACGAAGGCTACGGTTGATACGACCGCTGTGTATGTGAATGTTGATGGCCAGTATGCGGGTGCGATTACATTTTCCGATCAGATTCGTCCAGAAGCAAAAGAAACGATGACGAAACTGCACGAATTAAATGATGCTAAGCTGATTATGATTTCTGGCGATCAGCAGTCAATCGCTGATAAAGTGGCAGCACAGGTCGGCATTGACCAAGTCTATGCGGAACAATTGCCACAACAGAAGATTGAAGTTTTGGATAACGTCCCTAAGGATGGCCGGCCAGTTGTGATGGTTGGTGATGGTGTCAATGATGCACCTTCATTGGCGATTGCTGATGTCGGCATTGCAATGGGCGCACATGGGGCAACGGCAGCTAGTGAATCGGCTGATGCTGTGGTTCTGAGCGACGCTTTGGCGAAAGTTGGCGACGAGTTGGCGAAAGTAGCTGCGGCCACTTTAATTGCTAAGGAAACCATGGTCATTGCCAAGCAAGCGGTCCTCATCGGCATTGCGATTTGTACAGGTTTGATGTTAATCGCCAGCTTCGGTGTCATTCCAACGATTATTGGCGCAATGCTGCAAGAAGTTGTCGATACCGTAACGATTCTCTATGCTCTGCGAGCGCGCAATGGCTTGCATCGGCAGGCACTTGTGGATCCTGGTCCGGAACAGTCAACTTGTTTGAATCATATGATAACGTAGCGAAACGCTGATGATGGTGGGAGAAGAGGCCATTATCAGCGATTTTCGAAAGTAGCAAAGGTCTAATGCTGCGGTTGACTGTTTTTGTTTGCATCTTGCCCTGTGGGATTGGAAGAAGATGGCGCAGAGGAACTTGGTTTTGAACTACTGCTACCACTGTCGCCGTTTGGTCCCCAAGTCCACTGAAAGGAACCGTCGCTCATTGTGACAGACCTGATCGTCATGTCATCAACGGCTTTGCCTTGGATCTTGATGGATGCAACTGCATCGTCATAGGTTTTATACAAACCGCCGCTCAAAACGGCCGTCATGGGCTCTGCTTTGTTGGCCGAAGCTGATATTGACGAGGAAGCACTTGCACCAGCGTTATTGTCGGTGCTTGAACTTGTCCCACTCGGTGAAGTAGTCGGTTGACTCGGAGCTTTCTGGCTCGGTTGACTTGTTTGATCAGAAGCTTGAGCTGCAGTTGTCGCGTGATTCCCAGACACGCCGCTAGCTGGTTCACCAGTGTCTTGCTGATTTTGCCGACCAGTAGTTGCGGTTTGCTTGGTTGAAGATGTGTCTGTCGATCCCATTGCCACGGTCGTATCATTGTTAGCTTGTGATTTCTTCGCTACTTGGACCAATGGCAACACGTTTTTGGCAAAGTCTTGATTTTCGACATTTTCAATGGCGTTGATGGCTAGGTCAATGTTACTGCTGCTCAGATCGGCCTTTGGGTGCTGTAAATTCTGGTCGTTATAAAGTTTTTTGATCTGCGCAATCGCTAAAGATTTCTTGTAAAGTTGTGTCACAGCTTGCTGATAGTCAGCTGCAAATGCCGGTTTGATTGCGACAATGGCCTTATAGGCTGCACTGGCTCGGGTACCTTCCGATTCGATCTGCGCCAGATTACTACTCTGGGCGTTAGTTGCCTCTTGAATCGTTAGCATGTTACTGGCAGCGTCAGCATCCCGTTTGTCCTTGGCGACAATTTTCTTTTGATCGCGATTTTCCACGTTATGAACTAATTGGTTGACCTTGGCCTGAGCTGCGGTCACCATGGATCGTGATAAGTGTTTCGCAGGGAAAGTTCGCTTGGATGACGAGTATAGTTGGCTGATTTGTTGCGTTGCCGCTTGGACGGCGTGTTGTTCAAATGAGGTATCGATCGTATTCCGCATCCCGTAAAAAACGGTTAAGTAACCTGCAAGCAGGGTTACGATCAAGATTTGGAAAATATGTTTTCGCTTCATTGATGGCACCTCCAATATCCTAATGGTACGGGCCGGACTTAACAAGACCATTGCAAACAGGTCACGAAACAACTTCTTTTTGTTACACATTAATGTATTTGTAATATAAGGGGTTTACTAAAAAGCTGCAAGTTCATTCAAAAATGAGAATGAACTTGCACCTTTTTTCATGCTGTTTAGGTTTTTCCTGATAATCCGAACTGAATGCTCTTGATGCCAAAATTTGCTGGATCAGCATGACTACACTTTTTGAGGAAATGGAAAGCCGTTATTTTATAAGCCTCGCGAAGCATTTTATGTTATTTAATTGCGGGGTGCTTGACAACCATGCAGGTATTCGGTTAGTGTTTGAGTCAATCAAATAACCGTTCATGCAAACCTTTGAAGTGGAGATCAAGCTGATTGTGCACGCACAGAGAGCCGGCGATGCTGCGAGTCCGGCCGAACGCAGGTCAGTAAATGGACCACCGAGGGTTCCCCCGAAAGTTTTTCGAGTACGGGGAAACGTGTTGACATACGTCAGTTGTCGCCGGGTTGTTGGCCCCGGGCTAAGCGTGATCAAACACTGCCAGATGCTACCATCACACAGGCGCAGTCTCTTTGATCAAACTAAGGTGGCACCGCGGGAAACCGTCCTTAACAAGATGTTTGTTATGGACGGCTTTTTTTGTGAGCGCGAGTCAGCCCGGTTTCTGGGCTGGCGAGCGCGTTATGGAAGCTAGTCCATCAAGCAAAACATGCTTGATGGCAGCACGCGACACAAATCAACCAAACGAGGTGCACAAAAATGAAAAAGCATGTTTTCTTGGGTTTAGGCTTATTCGGGATCACCGCACTACTTGCTGCATGCGGACAGCAAGCCAAGGCTGCAACGACCCAGCGTACCCTAAATGTTGCCGTCAGCACAGAGGCCAGTTCACTTGATCCGGCGCATGCCGTTGATGCAACCAGCGGCGGTATTTTGGAACAAATTATGACGCCACTTTACGACCATGATAAGGACGGAAAGATCATTCCGGCGATGGCGACAAAGGTTGTCAAACCAACTGATGGCGGAAAAACATATACATTGACACTGCGCAAAGATGTGAAGTGGAGTGATGGTACCCCGGTAACAGCCAAAGATTTTGTTTACTCCTTGAAGCGCATCGTTGATCCTAAGACGAAAACCGAATTTGCATATCAATACGATGCGATTGCTAACTATCAGGACATTGTTGCTGGCAAGAAATCCCCTGATACATTAGGTGTTTCGGCACCAAGCAAATATGTACTCAAAATTCAGCTCAGCCAGCCAACCCCCTATTTTGCTAGTCAGATGACTGGCTATTATCCGACTAATGAAGCCGCTGTGAAACGGTATGGCAAGCAATTCGGAACGAGCGCGGATAAAATCGTGACCAATGGCGCATATAAAATTAAAAACTTTAATACCACGAGTGATAGCTGGGACTATGTGAAAGATCCCGAATATTTTGCCAAAAAGGCTGTCAAAATCGCTAAAGTTCATGTGACGGTTTTGAAGGATTCCAGCACGATCGATAACCTTTTTGCAACGGGCAAGCTGGATGATGCACCGTTGTCGGGCAACTTAATCCAAAAAGAAGCCAAAAATCCTGCGTTGACCAAAACAGTGGCGGCCAACATGAATTATCTGCAATTCAATACCAAGAACCCACAGCTCAACAATGTTAATTTGCGGCGAGCTGTCTCTGCGGCGTTAGATCGTCAAGCCATGACAACTAAAGTGTTGCAGGATGGCTCCAAACCTGCTAAAGCCTTTGTTCCGCAAGGCTTAGCCACGAATCCATCAACTGGCAAAGATTTCACCGCAGATGCTGATACACCACTGAATTATTCACCAACTAAAGCCAAGGCTTATCTCAAAGCAGCCTTGAAAGAATTGCATACCGACAGCATCAGTTTTGCGATTCTGACCTCAGATGTTGACACCGATAAACAAGTCGGCGAGTACATCCAAAGTCAGCTCACCAAGGTTCTACCGCAGTTAAAAGTTACCGTCAGCAGCTTGCCAAAAATGACCCGAATTCAACGCTCACTTGATGGTAAGTTTGATGCCGTACTGATGAGCTGGAACTCAACGATTCAAGACCCATCCGACTATCTCAATACCGCCACAGCCACTAACATTTCAAACTTTTCTAAGTTCAGTGATAGCCAGTTCACTGCCTTGATGGCTAAAGTAAATAACACCAATGGCCAAAGCGCGAAGGCACGTTATCAGGAAGAATTGGCCGCTAATGCGCGGGTTATTGATGTTGCGGGGTACATTCCCGTTTTCCAAAGTGCTAATAGTCGGCTGATCAATACTAAGGTTGGCGGGCTTCACTACAGCATGTTACAACCGGCGGAATACCGGCACGCTTACTTCAAATAGTGACAAAAGAAAGCAGGTCGAAAAATGACAATACCCATGCAGGATTTTCTAACGCGGTATCTACAATTCCATTCCGTCTCTTTAGCAGAGGAAAATGAAATTCCAGAAACCGCCGAATTTCTACGAACCCAGTTTACCAAGCTGGGCGCAACAACAAGCCGCATCTTGCACACAGACCGCACCAACCCAGCTGTGTACGCGGTTTTTCCGGCGCAGACAGCAGATGCCCCCACAATCTTGTTCTACAATCATTACGATGTTCAACCAGCTGAACCGCTAGCCTTATGGCAAAGTGATCCCTTTCAGTTGAAAATGACCGACACCCATCTGTACGCTCGGGGGATAAATGACGATAAAGGCGAACTGGCGGCACGTTTGGCAGCACTTCAGCGCCTGCAAGCGCAAGGCAGTCTTCCTTGTACCATTAAGTTCTTGGTTGAAGGGGCAGAAGAACAAGGCAGTCCGAATCTAGACTACCTGTTAGCGCAATATGCTGATCTGTTAGCTGCTGACTTCTGCCTATGGGAATCTGGCGGTCGAAATGAGCAAGGCAAGTTTCAAATCTCGCTGGGTGTGAAAGGTGGCGTCGCGTTTCAGCTGAGCGTTAAAACGGCAGATTTTGATCTTCATTCCAGTTTAGGGGCGATCACAGAAAATCCGGCATGGCGGTTGGTTCAGGCTCTAGCAACATTGAAAAATGCAAAGGATGAGATTACGATTCCGCATTTTCTTGATGTCGTCAAGCCGCTGACAGCTACTCAAAAGCTGTTAATTCAAGACGCCGCCTTTGACTATGCAGCGTTTGCTAAGAACTACGGCATTACCCGCCCGGCAACGGTGCCAGCTGAGGACATTAAGGCGGCCCTTTATAATCGGCCAAGTATGACCATCAACGGGTTATCCAGCGGCTATGAGGGTCCCGGCATTGGCAAGACCATTTTGCCGCACACCGCGCTGGCGAAGCTTGATCTGCGCTTGGTGCCAGATCAGACACCGGCAGAGACCGTCCGGCTAGTCAAAGAAGCGTTGACGGCTGGCGGTTATGACGATGTGATGGTGTCTGACTTTCTAGGCGAGCCCCGATTTAGAACCGATCCTGACGATCCACGTGTTCAGACGGCTTTGCAACTGGCGCGTACGACTTATGGGGATGATGATGTTCAAGTTGAGCTGAACTCTCCAGGCAGCGGACCGATGAAGTACTTTTATGATATCAATCACGCACCGATTATTTCATGCGGCATTGGCAATGCCCATTCTGCCGCCCATGGTCCCAACGAAAATGTGGTCATTGCTGATTACTTGAGCTTTATCGACTATTTGACCCAGTTAGTGCCGCAATTGGCCAAGACGAAAACAGCAAATTAATTGGCACTGACTTTTAGCAGTGGCCAATAAAAAATGACGATCCGCACAAGTTTACATGTGTGCGGTATCGTCATTTTTTTGACAGGCAACGCGTGCCTGAGTATCGATTAGTGATCCAAAAAATTACGGATTCTGGCTAGATGAAGAAGTTGCTGTCGAGGTTGAGCTGGATGCCTGGCTTTGCTCCGATTCACTGCTGCTAGCGGTAGATGAGCTAGCCTGACTACTGCTATCTGCAACAGCTGGCTGACTACTATCGGCGGAGCTAGGCAGTACTGACGATGCTGACGGTTCGGTGTCACGACTGTCTTCTCCGGCAGTGGCATCTTGAGCGGTACTGATTAGCGGCATAACTTGGTCGGCGAATTGTTTATTGTCCAATTTTTCAACGGCAGCCAATGCAGCCTGTACTTGTGCCGAGCTCAGAGAGCTCAGATTTGGCTTAGGAGTCTTGAAATCAGTGTCACTAAAAAGACTGGCAATTTTTGCCACAGCCGCTTCTTGATCAGACAACTGTGCCACACGTTTTTGATAGGTCTGGACGAAGGTTGGCTTCTGCTTGGCAAGCTCAGTTAATGCTTGCTGCGACTCATCTGACAACGTTTTTAGCTCATCCAGTTTTGTTGCATTTTGAGCGACAGCATCTTTAACAATCAGCATATGTTTAGCGGCATCAACATCGGCTTGTGCGCTGGCAAGTGCGGCAGCGTGGTCTGCATCATTGGCCTTCTGACGAGCCTGTTGTAATTTGGTCTCGGCAGCTGCTATAGCCTGCTTATTTAGCTGGTCTGAAGGTAATTGATGCGATTGATCCTTGAACAAATCATTGACTTGGTCGGTAGCGGCTTGAACGGCCTGCGCTGACCGGGTATCTGTCCAAGTACTATGCATACCGTAAAACAAGGTAAAAAATCCTGCGGTCAGCGTGATGACGATGATCGAAAACAACGTCCTGCGCTTCATAAATACTTCCTCCTAAGAGCGAGCGTCAACCAATATCTTTAGCAGACAAGGTGCCAACACCTCCTGATGTGATGATTAAAATTTGATCATCACATCAGGAGGCAGATAGACAGCTTGCTTCATTGACAGACGCATTATAGAACAGCTCAACTGATGTACAAACAAAGTGCGACAGGTCCATAAATAACCTGTCGCGGTGGTTCGCTTCGAATGTCGCTGTTCCTTTTAGCAAATCCTAATTCTAGCACGTTGCCGGAGAAAAGCAATGAAAACGCATACATTACTGGTGTTATGTAATATTTGACTACTGTCATGACCTGATTTTCAACGAAGCATGTCGAATTGGCTGACTTTTTCGAGGTAGGTCATTGCTTCTTAACGAACCGTCAACCAGTAACCGGCACAACCCAACAAAATCAAACCAATTAAGTTAAAAATCGTAAAGCCGACAAAAAAACGAGTATGTGGCCGGTTACCATAAATCATGTATTGCTTGAAGACAAGTAAGTTAGCCATTGAACCAACGAGTGTCCCAACACCGCCGATGTTCGATCCATAAAATAAAGCCTCGACATAACCTGTAAAGCGTGCCAGCAGCACTGTAGACGGGACGTTGGAAATAACCTGACTGGTGAAAACACCACTAAGATAAACAGATTCCTCTGAGTTTTCTAAACCAGCAAGGAAGTGTATTACCCATGGAATCTGGCCAACGACGCTGACAATAATGAAAAAGCCAGCAAACGTTAAGACCACCGCGTAATCAACGTCTCGCATATCTTTAGGGTCCAGTGCTAAGGATAAGGCAATCGCCAAAACAGCCCCTAACCAAGCAGGAACAAGACCAATGACCCCAGCGAAGACGACGCACGCAACGGCAATGGCAAACATGGTCGGCCGCATTTGAATATGGATGTGTTCAGCTGGGACATTCGGGACAGGCACATTACGCAAGAAAAGGCTTAGCAATACTAACACTAAAAAGCTAACGGCAAGTAACGGAATTGACCAGCCGAAGAACTGGCGCAAGTCAATTTGAAATTGGTGCATCAGAAAGATATTGTGGGTATTGCCAAACGGCGTGAATGCGCTTCCAAAGTTGGCGGCCATGCCAATCAAGGTTACCGGGAGAATCTCGGGTAACTGATACTTCTTGGCAACCCGCAGATAGAGCGGCACCAAGGTCAAGACGGTCACGTCATTTGAAAGAAACATGCTGGCAAAAATCGCAAGAAAAAGAAACCACCACGTTAACTGTCGCGTGTTTTTCGCCCGGGAAGTCAGTCGATAGGCCCAGTAATCAAGAATATGTAGGTGCTCGAAGATTTGAATCACCGTCATCATGGCGAGAATTGACCATAATGTGGCAAAACTTATGTCGCTTGCTTTTGGCCGGCCAATGAACAGACTTATGACGACCAACAAGGCGGTGATCTGCAGGACCCGATCTTTGATCAGACGCTGAATAACAATCATCAATTTACCTCATTAAAAAAACCTCAACCAAACTATTTTGCGCCATAATCCGAACGTTGACAATAGGCAAACAGGCAGAGCGTGAACAGGCCCGGTTAGAAACCGGAGTGTAAGCGGGCCTGAACGTGATGACCGGGCTTTGGTCATTGCGTTCAGGGTCCTTACACGCAGGTTTCTGGGCCTGTTCACGCGTTTTGAAACAACTACAGGGGAGCGGATTAGCCATTTTATTTTTGTTCGGCGTCCCTTCACTAGCTCTCAGCGATCCAAAACAGCTTGTTGTCGGATGCAGTGCCGGCCAACTCAGAACGTCTGGTATACTTGAAATAGAAAAAATCGGTCAAACAACGACACTATGGGAGATCATACCAACATGAACATTAAGATCATTGGCGTAGGTAAATTAAAGGAAAAGTATTTTCGCGACAGCATTGCTGAATACTTAAAGCGCATGGATAAATTCGCTAAGGTTAAGATCGTTGAAGTTGCCGATGAAAAAGCCCCAGAGAATCTCTCCGAGGCTGAGATGGCTGATGTGAAAGCTAAAGAAGGCGACCGCATCTTAGGCAAAATTAAGGATAAGGAATGGGTTATTGCTTTGGCGATTGAAGGCAAGCAGCGGCCATCTGAGGTTTTCGCAAAAGAAATCGCCGATCTTGGAACCTATGGGCATTCCGACATTACTTTCGTGATCGGTGGGTCGCTGGGCTTGTCGCCTGCAGTCATGAAACGCGCCAATGATACTTTGAGTTTTGGCAAGTTGACCATGCCGCACCAATTGATGCGCTTAGTCTTGATGGAACAGATTTATCGGGCCTTTATGATTAATATTGGTAGTCCGTACCATAAATAAGGACAACATGAGGATCATTGACTGATTTTTAGTTGACAGCCGAGTAAGCCAATCAGCTGGATTTGATATTGACAAGAAGAAACGGGGTTTTTGAGCATGACACCAGAAGACTTTTTCGCCCAGGCTAAGCAGGCAATTGGCTTGCCAGCCGCCACACCGCTCCAAAGTGCCTATCAATTTGGCGCCAGCGCAGACGAGTTGGCTGGACTGGTTCTGGCTGGCCAGAAAACTGCCACCGCTAGCGCACGCGATCTTTACGAACCTAACGAGCCACTACCTCAAGTCGGTGCCTACGATGTCATTTTGAATGCTGCGAATGAACCGGTTTGTGTGACGTATACAGATGCGGTTGAGGTTCAACCATTTCTAGATGTCAGTGCCGATCATGCTTATCGTGAAGGTGAAGGCGATCGTAGCTTAACTTACTGGCGGCGAGTACACGCTGATTTTTTTAAAAATGAATATGCTGAGGCCAACCAAACCTTTGATCTGAAAAAAGCCCTGGTTGTTTTGGAATCCTTTCACAAGGTTTTTCCGATTTCATAAGATAACTTCGAATAATGGCACTTTTTAGCCGTTATTTTCTCAAAGGAGTCCGTATCGCTTAAATTTGAAGCTATTTCAAGTTAGCCGGTTTTTAGTACTCACCCAAAAAGGAGTCGTTTGTTGATTATCAGACCTTACCAGCCAAGTGATGCTGGCCCTACTTTGGCGCTTTTTAGAGACACCGTTCAAAAAATCAACGCGAAAGACTATACTGCTGATCAGATTGCCGTTTGGGCTGGCCATGAGCGGTCACTTGCGGCGTGGCATGCCAGCTTCATGAAACACGTGGCACTGGTAGCGTTAGATGAAACCGAGACAATCATTGGGTTTGCTGACATGGCGTCAGATGGCTACTTGGATCGGCTTTACGTCAGTGCGGCACATCAGCGTGAAGGCGTAGGTCGGCTGCTAGTGGCGTCGCTTGAGCAGCGCGTTATTTCTCAGCGGTATACAGCGTTTGTTTCGATCACGGCACGACAATTCTTTGAGGCGATGGGATATGTGGTGGTAAATCAGCATACTTCAATTATTGGCAGCGTGACATTTCGCAATTATCTGATGACGAAGCATAACCGTAGTGAACGCGTAAAGTCTCCCTTTAAGAAATCAGTCTCACATTAAGAGGAAATACAAAAAGCATCTGATTATCTCGTAAGAAAGAATCAAATGCCCTCGATTTGGAACATGATCATTTACTGATATTGAGCCATTTATCCGGTTCATCAAACCTTGCTTGTAACTTCTCAAAAAATCGACTGACATGATGACCGTCAGCAACAGCGTGATGAATCGTAAACGACACCGGCATGAGGCGGCGGTCAGCAACCACTTTGTATTGGCCAGCTTCAATCACTGGCAAAAAGTTGGGTAACCCGTTGAAACTTAGCGGGGTGTAACTACTAAAATGTAATGAGGGCATCATGTTGATCATGTAGGCATTTTCTGGTTGATTAGGTTTCACGACAACCCCATGATGATTTTGGTAAGTGGAACGGTCCTGTTCATAATGCTGATAAAAGGTTGCCAAGTCAGGACTGTAAGCCGTCCACATGCCAGAGATGGTGTCATCATCCTGGTGGTAAAGCGAGTAAGATGGTGTCAACGTTTCGAAATGATACAGTTGATCTTTTTCTTGCGTGATCATAAATTCCGGCTGTTCACTTAGCAATTGTGTGATCAGATACAAATAGATTGGGAAAAAATGTAAACCTCTCGTTTTGACGGCGTCGTAAGTTGCGGTGATGTCGACGGTGACCGTGACGTTAAAACCGGTCGGCATCATTTTGGTGAAATAATAGAAATAGTCGCGACGAGGCCAAGTGGCAAGCTCTATTGGTGATTTCGCAACAACCATACTATTCACCTCGCAGCGGCTTGTTATAACCGCGTTCATCAAAAGGTTGAAGTTTATCAAACCAGATTTTCTTCAGGTGCTTGAGTTCGGCACGCATGTTGAGGACGTCATCTGTTTTCTTTTTCCACAAAATAGCAAAAGAAAATGCGGATTCGCCATACCGATCCCAATCGACTTGAAGTGGCGACTGATGATAGAAGTGGTTGTTGAGGTTGGTTTTGTAAAACTCCCAGCGACCTTTGAGGTTAGGGACAGCATCAATGTAAATCTTGTGATTGATGGTGTTGGTCAACTGGATCACGCCGTAATAAGTCGGCTGGAGTTTATAGGCTTGAATAAGGGCCTTGCGTTCTTCCTTCACGAGATCCTCCTAAAAAATACGCCAATAAGTGCGATTATCGGCAGTGCGCGCTAGAAACCCATAGTCAATGAGATAGCGTCTAAGTGTGACATAGTCAAAATAGATGGTTTTCAGCTTGGCATCAACGGCTGTTTGCGGGTATTCGGTTCCGAACGAAAATTCGGCACGAATACGATAAAGCAAGGCAATGACTTTCTTTTGACCCTTCGGCAGGCGAGTCAGTGTCAGGTGAGGAGCAGAGAAGTCAAAATACTGTTGGGTTAACTTCCGGTACTCTTTTTCGGTGATTTTGAAACGGGCATCGTTGCTAATCGCGGTTGGCGGCATTGGTAACATCGTATCAGTGGGTGTAGCGCCAAAAACGGCTTCATATTGTGCGAGGTACAGCTGTGCTTGCTTTGCTTTTTCACGAAACGTAAACTTTTGATGACGGACAGTCGAGGCGCTGATCTGAAGCAGATTAGCGATATCCTTGTCTTTTAACGGTTGGCTGAATGCGCGCAGCAGTTCGCGCTGTTTCGGGGTTAATGTGTTGTACTTGCTAGCAAGATTCAATAAGGCACTCAATGGACCGCCGTGTTGCCGTTCCAAATGTGATGTGACCTGCTGTCGATCGGTAAAATCGGCCTGACAGTAGTTGCATCGCAGTAAATCGCCTAGCTGGTGATAGCCTTGCACTAGTTCAGCGGTGGTTAAAGAAGATGGATCCATGTCATCACCTCGACTGGAATTCTACTTTTGTTTACTGATATTGTCAACAATTTTGCGTTTTTTCCAAAAATTTTGGCAAAGTCGTTATCCAAATGCTGTCAAAACTAAAACTCGGCAACACTAAAGTTAATTAGCAACAGATTAGAGGAAAAAAGTAGTGAATATCGAAATTAAAAAAATAACCCAACCAACCTCCCCGCAACTTGATCGAATCATGGCGATCTGGTTACAAGGTAATTTGCAGGCTCATGATTTTATCCCAGTGGACTATTGGACTGGAAATGTGCCGCTGGTGCGTGATCTGATTAGTAAGGCGACACTTTGGCTTGTTCAGGATCAGCGTGACCATGACATCATCGCTTTTTGTGGCCTGCAAGATGACTATATTGCTGGTTTCTTTGTTGATGAGCAGGCTCGCGGACGAGGCGTGGGAGCGGCGTTGATGGCCAAACTGCAACAGACCTATCCTAAGCTAAGGTTAGCGGTTTACCAGAAGAACAGAAGCGCAACTCGGTTTTACCGCGGCAAAGGGTTTGCCATCGTGAACCGGGATCGGGATGAAGCAACTGGGGAATTAGAAGATAGCATGATTTGGCAACAGCAGCGTTGACTTAAGCAGTTGTTGCATAGGCCGGTTACAAAAATGCCCTTGTGAAGGGGATGATCGTTATGAGTGAACAACAAGAATTGCAGGCTAAGACAGCGATTGTCCACGCCATGAGGCCGCAAGAACGACTTGCCAGTTTTTATCGCTCGCGTAAAAGCAAATCGATGTATCTCATTTTGGCTAATGATGCCGGGGATTATTTACCAATACGAATTAGTAATCATCGCGCCTTTAGCGGTTTTTTAAGTGTTCCGACATTTGGACTGTTCCCCGCAACACGGTTAGAAACCGATATTCCCGCCTATTTAGCAACTGCCGACTGGATTCCGTTCACGTATCAAGACTTCTTCGTGTTGTCACTTGTTAAGTATGGTCATCATCGAGGATCCATGATTCAAATTGATGATAGTCATTTAACCTTTAGTGAAGAAACGCAAGCCATTGTCTTTTATCAAGTGGTTCGGAGTCATAAGCAGATCGTCATGAATGGTCTTTCTGCCAAGATGAATCAGGTGCTGGGTAAACTTTATGCAACCGACTTGATTGGCAGTTTTACGAAAGATGGTTTACTTTTGGTCTATCTCACAGAAGGTGGGCGTCGTTTGCTTGACTTATCTGCAAATAAATATATGGATCAATTTATTCAGGACTACGCAACGCTAAACTGGCGGGTGCTTGATGTGCCATCTAACACCTCTGAGGACTAAAACAATGCTGATATCAACTGAAAATTTTGTAGAAGATGTTCGTCATTGACCTTGCTCTTTGTTGCGGCAATTCGATAGCGTACAAGGATTATTGACCTTTGATCAAATCGTTTTTGACGAGCGTATCCGTTGCTGCCAACACGGCATCGACGGCCGAATATTGCGGTTGCCAATCCAGGACTTGTTTGGCTTGCTCATTGCTAACACGATGACTGATTGCTTGCATGAGATGACCTTCGCGTGCATTTTGGTTGAAGTGCGCGGCAAAACTTAGCAGCCAGTCAGGAATCTGCTTGGTTGGCAGGGTTGCCGCTAAATGTGGCCGATTTGTGCGAATCAGCTCAGCCATTTGAGGTAAAGAAATCTCTTTGTCAGCAACAGCGATAAAGCGCTGATCTGCGGCAGCAGGGGTTTGCATGGCCAGCAGGTGCATCGCGGCTACATCGCGAACATCAACCACTGCAACATCAATGTTCGGGACACGATTCATGTTACCGTTAAGCAAGTTTTTAACTAAGCCAAAGCTGCCCGAGACATGCGCATTCAGTGCTGGCCCAAGCATAGCACCGGCATTAATGCTGGTTAGCGTTAGTTGGTGACCATCGCTGTGGGCAAACTGCCATGCTTGTTTTTCGGCGACGAGTTTTGACCGCTCATACAGCGACAGACCCGGTTGATCTAGCTTAGTCCAATCTTGTTCAGTCGTTATCCGCTGCTGATCGAGATTGGAAAAACCGACTGCTCCGAAGTTAGCTGTCATGATCATCCGGTGAACACCGGCTGCTTCAGCGGCACGCATGATGCGCTGGGTGCCTTCAGTGGCGATATTGACGGTTTTCTCTGGTGATGTGCTGCCATTTACAAAGACAGGGGAAGCTACCGAGAATATGGTATCGATACCACGAAATGCATTTTCCCAGTTGTCGTCATGCGTTAGATCGGCTTGTACAAAAGATAGTTGGGAAAGATTTGACACGTGCTGTTGAGAAAGGGTTTCGAGCACCTCATGTTGTTTGTCGAGCCGTCGAACGCTGGTGACCACCTCGTAGTCTTGGGCGAGTAGCTGTTGAATGAGATGTAAGGCGAGAAAGCCGTTTCCGCCAGTAACAAAGACTTTTTTTGACATGATAAACTCCTTTGGTTGTGCTTAGTGAGGCGCTGGTATATGCTGTAGCATAAACCCTCGACATAACTCTAGGGCAAGCAAAAGGAGGTTATTTTTTGACCTATACAATCAAAGAAGCTGCCGAACAAAGTGGGCTGTCTGTCTATACACTACGGTTCTATGATAAGGCTGGCCTGTTGCCATTTGTTGCCCGCAATCCGGCTGGGTATCGTGTTTTTACCGATGGCGATCTGAACCTGCTACATACCATTCAATGTTTAAAGAATACCGGGATGAAAATCAATGACATCCGCACCTATATCACGCTTGTCATGCAAGGCGTGGGTTCGGTTGATTCACGCCGAGTGTTGTTGCAGGCACATCGACAAGCGGTGGTCGAGCAACAAGCCCGCATTGCTCAAAGTTTGCAGGAAGTTGATTACAAGTTGCAAATGTATGCCGCCCCTGATGCTGAGGCGCAGGTCCAAGCTGAACTGAACTTAGCGGAGGCCGAGAAGCGGGCGTTAGGGTTGCCCGATCCTTATCAGCAAGCTGAGTGAGTCGGATCGGTTATTGTGACAGCTTGATCAAATGTTGATCAAACAACCTGCGTAGTGTGATAAATTAGTCACAACATCATCAAGCCACAATTGTTTCGTGAGGTGATTCGTTATGATTCAAATTCGCCGATTTCGGGCAGCAGATGCAGCAGAAGTGGCGCAAATGGTCGCCACTACGTTAAATATCTCCAATAGTCGCGACTATTCTGCGGCTTATCTTGAGAAAACGGTTAAACGAATGAAGCCACAGTTTTTCTTAGATAAGGCCGAACAAACTCATTTCTACATTGTGCATGATGGCAATCGTATTATTGGTACCGGTGCGATTGGTTCATATTGGGGTAGTAAGACTGAATATAGTCTTTTTGATATTTTCGTGCTGCCGACCTATCAAGGACAGGGCATTGGCGAGCTGATTATTCGCACACTGGAGCAGGATACCTATTTTAAGCAAGCAGAACGGGTTGAGATTCCAGCATCGATTACTGCGGTGGATTTTTACCGGCACATGGGTTACGCCTTTAAGAAGGGGCACGAAACGGTGGACGAAGAACAGCTTTATCGGCTAGAAAAATTTCCACATCAGCAAACGGCATCATCGTCTTCGTCGCAGCAACAGGAAGGGGCATCGTGACGTTGAAAAAGATTACAAATTTCCGGTCACTAGGCGGGTATCAGAACGCCCACGGTCAAAGGGTGAAGGATGGGTTGGTTTTCCGTTCTGGGCAGCTTTTTGAATTAGAGGATGATCAAAGCCAGTACCTTGGTCAGACGCTAGGAATTAAGCACATTGTGGATATGCGCAGTGACGACGAGCGGACGGAATTTCCGGACACAGTGTGGGAAGGGGCGGACTATGCCGTGTTGGACATTCTCAAGGATGCGACCGCCAATAATGCTAGCCTTGGGCGCATGATTACCGAGAAGGGCAATGTTCACGAAAATATGCTGGCGACTTATGAGCAGTTAGCGCTGAGTGATTCGGCCAAGACTGGGTATCGCCAGTTTATTCAAGGTTTGTTGCGCCCAAACGAACCCACCATTTTCCATTGTTTTGCAGGCAAAGACCGCACTGGCGTTGGCGCCGCATTGATTTTGAAAATACTGGACGTGAGCGAGCAAGACATCATGGCCGATTATCTTCAGACCAATGCTGAGCGCACAGTCGCCAATGAAGAGATTCTTGCTGGACTCAAAGAACGGGGTTTTACTGATCAACAGTTAAAATCAATCGGAGAAGCCCTGAAAGTTGATGCGGATTATCTGAGGCGTTATTTTCAAGTAATTGATCAGCAATTTGGGTCATTTCAGCAATACTTGCGCGAAGGACTCAAGCTATCGGCAGGTGAGATTGCGCAATTTCGCGATTTATACCTGCAAAAGTGAGCTAGGGTTATCGACCAGCTTTAAAATGATTTTTCCTTTGGCGTGACCAGCCTGTGAATAGGCAAATGCCTTTGGTAATTCAGCAAAAGGGAAAATCCGATCAATAATGGGGCGTAGCTTGTCACTTCCGACAAACTCGCTTATTTTTTTTAGTTCTGATCCGCTGGGATGCATAAATAGAAAACGGTAGGAGACGCCGGTTTTCCGAGCGAGCTTGCTGATACGGCGATTTGCCAAGCGAAAGGCTACTCTTTTTCAAATAGGGACCACAAGTAGTCAAATAGGGACGTTATAAGCATCGCTAAACTTTTCATCAGGGATGCCGGAGACGCTGACAATCATGCCGCCGGGTTTGACGATTTGGAACGCATTCGCAAGACTGGTGCCGCCGAGTGTGTCAAAAACGCCGTCATAGTCCGACAGAACATCCTGAAATGGCACCCGGTGATAATCAATGACGTGATCGGCGCCTAGTGATTTAACAAAAGCGATATTCTGACTACTTGTGGTGGTGGCGACCTCTGCACCAAGGGCTTTGGCAATTTGAATCGCGACGGTACCGACACCACCAGCTCCGGCTTGAATCAGAACTTTTTGACCAGGCGTTAAGTGCATCAAGTCGTGTAGCGCTTGATAACTGGTGAGACTGACAAGGGGTAAGGCGGCAGCTTCTTCAAATGTCAGCCGACTGGGTTTCAAAGCAATATCGTGTTGATCAATCGCAAGAAAATCTGCAAATGTTCCGATCCGGTCTTTTTGTGGTCGGCCAAAAACGGCATCGCCGACTTTAAAACGAGTCACGTTGGTTCCGACTTTTGTGACGATACCTGAAAAATCGCTGCCAAGAATCAATGGCATCTGGTATTTTAATAATAGTCGCAGCTTGCCGTCTTTCGTTTTGAGATCAATTGGATTAATGCTTGCTGCCACAATGCGCACCAAAACATCATTTGGTCGCACAGTGGGTAAAGGGACATTTTGAATTTCAGGCACAGCCTGTTTATAATGCGTGATAAGCGCGGCCTGCATGGTTTTGGTCATGACATATTCCTCGACTAATGGTTTATTTTTTTGAACCAATAACAAGGAATATAGAGCACTTGCATTTTAAAGTCAATTATCAAGGTGTCGCTTAAAAAAACACGCCATGAACCATGTGGGGATGATATTGATCTACGGAAATGTTCGGATGGTTGGAAACGCATCACTGACATATAATGAAAGCAATTCAATGGAATTAGTTGTTTGATACGACTGAAAGGAGCCTCACACTTGGTCATCAAGACAGTTTTCATTGATCGCGATGGCACCATAGGCGGGGACGGTCATTTTACGGCGATTCAGCAATTCGAAACTTATCCCGGCAGTGTGGCAACGATCACCTTATCCCGGCAGTGTGGCGGCCATCCGATCTTTGCGAATGGCTGGGTTGCAAGTTTTTGCGCTGACGAATCAGACAAAAATTGCTGCTGGTCAGTTGGACGAAGCCGCGCTGCGCATCTCGTTACTTGAAATGGGATGTTCTGATGCCTTTATTTGTCCACATGCTGAGAACGCTGGATGTCCATGTCGAAAACCTAAGACCGGTCTGATTGCACAAGCACATCTTCGCTATCGTTTTGCGAATCGTGATGCTGTGATCGTTGGTGATAGTTATCTGGCTGATATGCAATGTGCCATTAATGCTGGCATCTTGGGGATTCATGTCGCAACAGGGCGTGGAGATGCAGGTTATCAAGAGGTGGCGGGTTCGTTTGTTGAATGTGCCAGTTTGGCGGATGCTGCGACTTGGATTTTGGCTCAGCAAGGTAACGGTAAATGAGGCGAAGAGAATGACTGCTAAAGTGAAGGTTATTGAAGCCACAGCTAACTCTGATTTTGATGCTATTCGGCAGGTTTACTACGTGACGTGGCAGGACGCATACCACGGACTCATATCAGATGACTTTTTGGCGCACCTCTCACCGGCCAGTTGGCACCCGGAACGGCGCTGGCAAGACACGCTGTTAGCAGTTGATGACAAAGATAAAATTGTTGGTGTTTGCAGCTTTGGTCCAGCGCGGTTGCCGGATTTTAACGGCTGGGGTGAGCTTTATTCAATTTATGTGCTGCCGCAGTTTCAACATACAGGTGTCGGTGCTGTCATGATGACGCGGGCATTACAACGCCTGCATGAGAAATTTGACCAGTTTTATATTCGTGTTTTGGATAATAATGTATCTGCGCAGAAATTCTATCAGCATTTTGGCTTTAGCGTGACAGATCAGATTATGGAAGATACGACCAAGTTTGGGACGATTCGCGAACGTGTCATGGTTAAGCAAGACCCTTGAAAAGTAACGCCCAACATTTTAAATCTGGAGGATGAGATGTCACTTATCACGAAACAATTAGCACTGGATTTGCAAGTGCCAGCATCGCGACTGCAAAATACAGGGAATCTTTTCGTGACTAGACCGCCTGTGCCGACTGCCCTCAGTTGGGCGCGTGATGTTGGTGACATTGTCATTCGCAAAGGACGACTATGGGTGCGCACAACGAAGCCAGAGGTCACAGCTGCCTTAGCAGATGCTTTTGGACAGGCAGACGGGGCGTGGTTCCTTGAAATGAAAACCGTAGAGCAACTCACCGAATTGCTTCGGAATTTTGGGTTAAAAGTGACCAATATGGCACCTTTCTTCGTGCCGAGTAACCAGCTAAGTCGCCAATTAACCGCGGGCATGCATTTGATTGAAGCGGATGCGATTCCGAAATACCAAGCCAATCATGCGATCAAAATGGCGTTTGGTTATGATCCGGCGGCACCGGATCGCCTTGGGATTGGCTACGAACTAGACGGAGACCTCGTGGCCGTAGCAGGCGCCAGTCAAAATGGCAGGTACTGTTGGGAGATCGGCGTTGAGCTGCTTAACCATGCCTTCCGTCACCAAGGCATACCCTTCCTTCCGTCACCAAGGCATTGCCAGCCGGTTAGTACAGCAACTAACCGCTGAAATCCAGCATCGACACCAAGATGTCTTGCCACTTTATGGGACCCAATTCTCCCATGTGCAATCAATGAATGTTGCGATTAGAGCGGGTTTTGTGCTGGGATGGACAGAGCTGATGATTGGCAAAGCTGTTTAAAATGGTGCCTTGGATCAAGTGGAGACATGATATGGTTAAGAAGTACGGATAGAATGTTTTGCAAAACAACTAAGGTATGCGCTCGAAATGGGGTAGCGTTATGGTACACATTATCGGGGTTCTTTTGGGTGTTTCAATCACATCAATGATTATTTTCTGGATCATGCGCACTTCAAAGGGACCAATCGACCATCGTACATGAGCGTTGTTGTGGCTTGTAATGGCATTGGTGGTGATTGGCAATCTTGCTGGGCATCTCATGGTTGTTGAACATAGCAAATGGGCGCTGGCTTTTACTTGGTCGTTCGCATTTGCGCAACTCATCATTTTGTGGGTCATTGCGCGGAACTTTTAGCAATTTCCTTGACGCCGTTGTCAATATGTGAAAAAATAACATCAACATTTATTTAAATAGCAGTCACTACCGGGTGACAGTATCGCAACCGCATTAGGTCAATGCAGCGGTTGCGTATACTGTCGCCTTTTTGTTTTGAGGCTGCAAAATGATACGAGGAGGACACATTCATGCAGTGGTTCTATTTAGTTTTAGCAGGTGGATTTGAAGTCGTTTGGGCAACCTTTATGAAAATGTCGCATGGCTTTAGTCGTTTGGGATTTACGTTAGCGACTTTGGCCGGGATGGTTTTAAGCTTTTGGTTCTTGGCCCTTGCTGTTAAACATCTGCCATTAAGCTTGGCATACCCGGTTTGGACCGGGATCGGCGCTGTCGGATCGATTATTGTTGGTGTGGTCTTGTTTAAAGATCAACTGCAACCAGCGACTTGGTTCTTCATTGCACTGCTTGTGATTGGGATCATTGGGATTAAAGTGACGAGCGGCGAATGAGCTAAAATGATCGCAATGACGTGATAGACTTAACACATGAATTGGAGGTGAAAAGGATGATGCCAGACCGGATTTTGCGAATGCTTCAGGCTGCGATTGTCGGTGATGCTTTTGGCGTTCCTTATGAATTTAAACACCGAGACACTTATATCGTTGAACCTATGATGATCGGCGGCGGTTTTTGGGAGCAGGCGGCTGGCACCTGGTCGGATGATACGTCTTTCACACTTGCACTGATTGATCATCTAAATGAAGGTGATTCTTATACAGATCTGATGGACAGATTTGTGGCCTATATGGAAGATGGTGCCTATACACCGAACGGAAAGTTGTTCGACATTGGCAATACGTGTGCAAAAGCGATTCGTAAATATGTCATTGAGCGTGCCGCCCCGATCATGTGTGGGGATCCATCTGAATTTGCGAATGGCAACGGTGCATTAATGAGGTTAGCACCTTTGGCAATTGCCTTGTATACTGAATCGCGGTTTGTCACGCGAGCGAAAAGTTATCGGGCTTACACCCAGATGACGCATCGCCATCCCCGGGCAGTGCTCGGAAGCATCATTTATCTGGAAACTTTGTGGCAACTGTTACATGGTAAAACCCTAGCACAGGCGTTAATGGCCGTTAATTTTTCGATTGAAGCCTTACCGGCGGCCGAACAAGCGGAACTACCAGTTTATCGGCGATTGTTTGCGCGTGACTTTATCAGCCTTCCGAGGTCGGCCATCAAGTCAAGCGGGTATGTTGTTGATACCTTGGAAGCTGCCATTTGGGTGGCAGGCAACGCACCTGATTTCAAAAATGGCATGATGACTGCAGTCAGTCTTGGCGAGGATACGGATACAGTCGAGACCATTACTGCGGCTTTTCTAGCTTTCAGTCTAGTGATCTTGCTGGTAAGTACATGCTTCCTTTTGCGAAGAGATTCGAGAGAAAAAGTTGATTATAAGGGAGATTGCGAGGTTTCGTCTGGCAGGAATCCGTTAGACTAACTTCTCGTACTCATTCGGAAGCAAACAATCAAAAGTCTTAGACTGAAATGAAGACAGTCCTCACGTTCGAAGAACTGTTCATTTGGTTATAACCCACGCGCATACCGCCTACAACTTATCGCAGTGGTGAAAAATAGCCGTTTCCCTAGCAGGGGAAACGGCTATTTTGATATAACCATGAAAGGTTTCTTGAAAGTGCTATCAGCATATCATAAATATAGAGGTTGACAAGATTTGACAGGCCAAAGTACGTGTCAACTTTTCCTCGATTCTAATATTTTACCGTATTTTTTGAAAACCAAGTCTACCAGTCTTTATCACAACAGCTATCCATTAGAAATGAGGCAACGCTCTGGCTTTGGGGTTTAGATCATTCGTCCGGGCCATTACCATTCTTCATGATACCTTATAACGATGCTAGTTCCTCTTCAATAGCATGAAGTTCAGCAGCATTATCTGCCACGGCGCCGCTTGCCAGAGGATGGCCGCCACCACCGTGTTGAACGGCCAGCGTATTGATTTCTTTGGTTTTGCCGCGGAGTTCAACCCGATAGCTGCCATCAGTTCGTTCGGTGAAGACCACCCAGCGATCAATGCTGGCTAGCTTGCCGATATTGCCGACTGCGCGCTGTTCTTCGCCATACGCAAGGCCAAATTGGGCGAGCAGGGCCTTTGTGATGAGGAGTGATCCGGCGCCAGTGTCAGTGATTTTGACATTTTCTAAGGCCCAACCAATCAAGCGGCCAACATTTTCCGGGAACTGGTCTTCTTGACGGCCAATTGCGGCGGCATCGATGCCGGTTGCAAGTAGGTCAGCAGCAGCTTGGTGGGTGCGGGCGGTTGTTAAATCATACAGAAAACGGCCAGTGTCACCAATAATGCCTGCGTAGAGTGCTGTAGCGGCTGCTTTGGTGAGTTGCAGCTGTGGGCTGTGACGTACTAAGTCCCACACCATCTCTGATGCACTGGAAGCATGGGTGTCAACCCAGTTGATGGTGCCAAGCTGATCTTCATCCAGATGATGGTCAATTTTGATCAGCATCGATCCTTGATCAAAATAATCACCGGCAATGCGTTCGCGATTAGAAGTATCAATCACAACGACGAGCGCACCAGTGTAAGCTTCAGCGGACACTTGTTGTTGTGGTCCGATCCAAGCTAGATCGGGGGCGGCCGGTCCCGCTGTGTAGATGGTTTTGGCAGGATAAGCGGCCCGCAGCAGCAGCAAGGCCAATCCGGTTTGTGAGCCAATCGCATCAGGGTCAGGATTAATATGACGATGGATAATAATGGTGTTGAATTTTTCGAAAGCAGCTAAAATGCTGTCAGTTTCAGTCGACATGGCGATCCCCTTTTTATAAAAAAGTCTATCCTCATAGTACTGGTCTCAGAGGAAAAGACAACTGCTATAATAAGCAAAACAACTATTTTGGGAGGAACGACGGTGAAACGAATTTTGAAATGGGTTGGCGGCATTCTCGGTGTCTTGTTGTTGGCCGCCGGCGGATATTTGATTTATTTATTCACCACTTATTATCGCGTGCCTGATGATCAGGCACTAAAAGTGAAGAACCAACAAAGTACGCAGTTTAAACCGGGCCAGACTTATACGGCGATGACTTACAATATCGGGTATGGTTCCTACCCGCCAAGTTATAGTTTTTTCATGGATGGCGGCAAATATTCGCGAGCCTACAGTAAAAAGTCCGTGCGTACCAGCATTAATGGTGTGATCAAAACCACGCAGGCGCAAAATCCTGATGTTGCTTTCTATCAGGAAATTGATCCGGATGGTGATCGATCACAACATGTGAATGAAGTGAAGATGGTCACTGGGGCGGAGCAACAATACGCCAATGTATATGGTCAGAATTATGATTCGGCTTACTTGTTCTACCCGTTCACCCAACCGATCGGCAAAGCGAAGTCCGGTATTCTAACGTTAAGTAAAGCCAAGGTCGATAGCTCCCGGCGCTACAGTTTGCCAGTGGACACTGATTTTAACAAAATCATTGATCTGGACCGAGCTTTTACGGCAACCAAAACCACGGTGGCGAATGGTAAACAATTCGTCATGGTCAACATTCATATGTCAGCATTCACACCGAACGTCAAGATTCAGCAGGCACAGTTCACCAAGTTGTTTAAATATATCGAACAAGCGTATCAGCAAGGTAATTATGTGATGGTTGCTGGCGACTACAATCATCGCTTGTTAAAAAATACCGCTGAAATCTTCCACACAAAAGATCTTGATGAAACGTGGACCCATCTTTTCCCGAAGTCCAAACTCCCTGCAGGTTTTCATATCCCGACCATGGGCTTGGCCAAGGCTGCCGTGCCGTCAGTTCGAGCCTTGGATCAACCGTATCAACCGGGTAAAAGTTTTGTGACGTTAATCGACGGCTATATTCTTTCGCCTAATATTAAAGCTGAAAGTGTGCATGTCGTTTCGACAGGTTTCCAGTATTCCGATCACAATCCGGTGGTGTTAAAGTTCCAATTACAATAACAGGCTTACTAACGTCGTCCATGAGGCGGCGTTTTTTCGGCAAACTGTACAAAGTGGACTGAGAAAGCATCGTCATGATGGTTAATTTCAAAAAATTCTTTTTAAGAAATAAGATGCGCCCGCTACCTGTTGTAGTACAGAAGAATGCTGCTGTGTCTCATATGAAGTAAGCCTTTTTTTAGAAAATGGTACACCCGTATTGACGCTGTTTTTTAAGAAACTGAATTTCAATGTAAATTATTATTACGCAAATACTTGAAATACAGTTTCATATGGCGGCATAATTGACTTGATTCATGACATCCTATTAGGGAGGGGAAAGATCATGTCAATATCTGCTTTTGCACTTATTTTCTTGACGATCTATGTGGGCATTGCACAACTTGATGCATTGTCTGTTAAGATCGGATTATTCTCGCCAGTGTTTGGCGGGGCGGTAACTGGTCTAGTTATGGGTGATCTCAAAACCGGCTTGATTGTCGGCGCAACGCTGCAATTAGCCACATTGGGGGTTGCAACGTATGGCGGTGCAACCGTTCCTGACTTTCTGTCTGGATCCATCATGGGCAGTGCCTTTGCGATCATGTCAGGTCGGGGCGCGGCTTATGGAATTGGCTTGGCGATTCCAATCGGCTTACTGCTGACACAAATGGATATTTTGGCGCGGATGACGAACACAATTTTCCAACATCACGCTGACCGCTTAGCTGAAAAAGGCGACTATAAAGGGGTTGAGCGCAATAACCTTTACGGGATTATTCCGTGGACAGTTTCACGAATGCTACCGGTTTTCGTTGGTTTGTTCTTTGGTTCCGCGGTTGTTAAAGCGATCAACGCTTGGATCCCAGCATGGTTGATGGTTGGTTTGAAAACAGCCGGGATTATCTTACCAGCGATGGGGATCGCGATCCTGATGCGGTATCTGCCACTCAAACGCTATTTTCCATATTTCATTCTTGGATTTGTCTTAATGGCTTATTTCACGAAAACATTCTCCTTGCTGGGCACAGCGCTGGTTGGCTTCGTCTTCGCGGCACTACATGTTTTAGATGCCAACGACCGCAAGCGCAACGAATCGAATAACCACGGCCCAAGCAACCATAACAATGGCGGCAGCAACGGCGGCGATGATTCCGATGAGGAGGTCGAGATCGATGTCTGAACTGAAATTAAATAAGATAACTAAAAAAGATCTCAAGCAGATTTTCATTCAAAACGTGTTGGGTCTGCAATTGGGATGGAACTACGAAAAAATGCAAGGTCTTGGCTATGCCTACTCTGTCATGCCAGCTTTGAAACGGTTGTATAAAGACGATCCTAAGAAAATGAAACAAGCCCTGAATATGGAAATGGGCTTCTTCAACACCACGCCGCAAATGGCACACTTAATTGTTGGCGCGGATGTTGCTTTGCAGGATCAGTTGGGAATGAACGATGAGAATGAAAAAGCGATCACTGGTCTGAAAACTGGCTTGATGGGTCCGTTCGCTGGCGTCGGTGATACGATTTTCGTGGCAATTTACAATGCGATTATCTATTCAATCACCGCATATCTGGCTTTGTCGAATCAACCAATCGGGTTACTCATTCCGGTCATTGGTTGCTTGGTCATTTTATGGGTTCGCTGGAAATTGTTCCAAGTTGGCTTGTCACAAGGGACCCGGCTGGCAACAACCTTTGCGGATAGCATGGCGACTTTCACGGAAGGTGCTTCTATCCTTGGGTTAACGGTTGTTGGCGCGATGATTCCGGCGGTTATCAACTACAAGCTTGACCTGACCTACAAAGTCGGCAAGGTCACGATGAATGTGCAAGACATGCTTGATAAAATCATGCCAGCACTGATTCCACTAGCAATTGCCTTGTTCTCATACTGGATTCTGGGTCGCAAGCATATGAACTCAACGCGACTAATTTTTGTCCTGATTCTGATCGGGATGGTGTTGGGCAATCTGGGCGCCATCTTCGGCTGGATCGGTAGTTTAGTTTAAAATCATGATAGGCGAAAAACACGGGCGCGATGATATCGGCCCGTGTTGTTTGAAAGGAAGATTCTAATGACAATTGTGGCAGCACGTGTTGACGAACGGATGATTCACGGCCAAGTAGCGATGGTCTGGACGAACACAGTCGGCGCTAACCGCTTAATGGTGGTTAACGATGAGGTGGTACGCGATGAGATGGCGATTCAAGGTTTGAAAATCGCCCGACCAGCAGGGAAAAAACTAGCAATTAGCTCCGTTGCCAAAGCCATCGAGAATTTGCAGAATGGCAAATTTGCAGATGATCAAGTCTTTGTCATTACTCGAAATATTCCCGATATGGCGAAGTTGATTGATGGCGGCGTACCAATCAAGGCCTTTAACGTTGGCAACTTGTCGGAAAAACCAGGCACTAAGAAAATCAAGCCTTCCGTTGCCGTATCACCAGACGATATTGCGATTATTCGGCGCTTATTGAAACAGGGAGTCACCATCACTGCGCAAATGGTTCCCAACGAAAGTGCAACGTCCATCGCAACTTTTATTGATAAGGCCGAATGAAGACAATCTTAGAGACGTTGCAGTCGCGTCTGTCGCAATTAAGTCCGGTGAATCAAGCTTTGGCTCGTCATGTTATAACCGATCCTGAGACTTTTATCGCACAGACAACAGCGCAGATTGCCCACGCAAGCGGGGTATCGGCCGCATCTGTCATTCGGTTTGTTCGTCAATTTGAGTTTGCCGACCTGCAGTCGTTTAAACTAGCTCTCGCACGGGAAAAGACGTTACCTGCAGAGGTGATGCCACTTGATCCGCTGGTTCAGGATGACGACGACTTGTCGACCATGATGCATAAATTAAGCCAGACTGCGATTGCCGCAGTGCGTGATTTGCCTGATGAGTTGGATCAATCTGCCGTGCAGTCAGCCATTACAACGCTGCGACAGGCACGTCATATTTATCTGGTGGGAGTCAGTGCTTCCGCCCTAGTTGCTCAGGATCTTTATTTGAAATTGATTCGCGCTGGGTACGTGGCCATTTTTGACCACGACACCCACACGGCAGTGGAGCGCGCTTATTATACGACACCGGCCGATGCCATGGTCGTTTTTTCCTACAGCGGTTTGACTAAAGAGGTCGTATTGGCGGCTCAGCAAGCGCGGCGAAACCAAACGCCTGTAATTGCAGTGACACGACACGAGCCGAGTCCGTTGCGTGAAGCGGCAAGTTGCGTGATTGCCTTGCCGCCGACAGAACCGTTGTTGCGAATCGGTGCGGTGACCTCAATGTTCACGGAGACTTATGTCGCGAACATTCTTTTTCTTGGGGTCGTTCAAGGTGAGATCAAAAAAACTGAGCAGAATTATCGCGCAACGTCACAATTGACAAGTGAGTTAAAGATTCGAGGGGAAAAATATGTCAATCGCAGACTTAATGACCGAGCAAAGAAATCCGGCCAGCACACACATCGACACAATGACAACGCCTGATTTGGTGGCGTTGATTAATGCTGAAGATGCAAAAATTGCACCAGCAATCGCCAAAGAAAATAGCCACATTGCCGCGGCAATCGATGCTGCCGGGCAACGATATAATCGTGGCGGCCGGTTGATTTATGCCGGGGCGGGCACTTCTGGCCGTTTGGGAGTTTTGGATGCAGCTGAACTCGTACCAACTTATGGTATTCCGCCAGAGCGGGCAGTCGGGCTAATTGCTGGTGGCATGTCGGCCATGTTCAAGTCGGTTGAAGGCGCGGAAGATTCTGCGAAGCTAGCCGAGCATGATCTCAAAAGACTGAATTTGAACGCCAATGACACGGTTATCGGGATTGCCGCATCTGGCCGGACGCCGTATGCGATCGGAGCTTTAGCATTTGCGCAACAAACCAAAGCGCTTGCGATTTCGGTGGCCTGTGTCCCTGACAGTGTCTTGGCACAACATGCGGATATCGCCATTGCCCCAGTTGTTGGCCCGGAAGTGATTACCGGATCAACACGCATGAAAGCTGGGACTGCGCAAAAGATGGTTCTGAATATGTTGTCGACAGGGGTCATGATTCGCGCCGGGAAGGTTTTTGAAAACTTAATGGTCGATGTTTTGCCAACCAATGCCAAGTTGGTAGATCGCGCAGAACGCATTATTGTGGCCACAACCGGCGTTGATCAAATCCAAGCTGCAACCTTGCTGAAAGCAGCGGGACATAAGGTCCCAGTCGCAATTGTGATGGCTAAAACCGAGCTGGATGCCGCCGATGCAACGCAGGTCTTGGCGGATCATGATGGTGTTATCAGTGCAGTTTTGGCGGCTTGGGAGGCCGAGCATGGGCACAAATAAGCTGACAGCTTTGCTGCCAACGGTTAACCAGGCGATAACTGATGGCGCGGTTTTCGGCGTGTCGTATAGTCTGCTTGGCCCGCAAGAAAATGCCTTGCATGTGATCGGCTACCAAGGTGCCGGGGATGACCGGCTGCCGTTGTTGCCGCAACGGTATGATCTGGCGTCGTTGACGAAAGTTGTCGGCACGACCACCCGACTGCTGCAGTTGCTTATAGCCGGCAAGTTAGAATTAACCCAACCCATAGGCTCGTTGGTCAGCGGTTTGCGCTACCCACAACTGACGATTGAACAACTCATGCTGCATCGCAGTGGCTTGCCAGCAGATGTCCCTGATGCCCATGCGCTCGATCAAGCGGGGCTGGTTCATGCCGTCAAAACAATGGCTGGTGTCGCTGCACCCGACACTCGGGCACCCCATCTAATTTATTCGGATTTGAACTACATCATACTCGGTTGGGCGATTGCTGCACTCGATGGTGATTTGGCAACAAGCCTGACGCAACATATTTTTGCACCGCTGGGCATGCATGCGACCGGTTATCGACCGCAACACGTGGCTGCGGCGGATTTTGTGCCAACCGAAAACGTGCCTGCTCGCGGTGGCATCATTCGTGGGACAGTTCACGACCACAAAGCCTTTTTACTAGATGGGGTTAGTGGTCATGCAGGGTTGTTCGCCACGCTTGCGGATCTGACTATTTTCACACGGCTGTTGGCTGGTCTGCCCGTGACAAATGGCGATCATGTTCTGCCACCAGCGGCGTTTGTGCTGCTTGACCGCTTTTGTAAAGGCGGTCGGACACTCGGCTGGCGCTGTTGGGCGCAAGTACGTCATCAATACTGGCACACTGGGTTTACAGGGACATCAATAGCATTTGATCGTGATACCCAGCGCGGATTTGTCTGTTTGACCAATCGAATCTATCCTAGCCGCGCCAATCGTGCATGGTTGGCGGTTAGGCGCCAGTTATTAACCCAATTTTTCGAGGTGGCGACTTCATGGCCGGATTAGAACCAATTATTCAAAAAATACAGTTACGGCCGATCAGTTTACCGCTGGTGCGGCCTTTCACAACAGCGATGCATACCGTGACGGCAGCGGATGCTGTTCAAGTTGACGTTTTGCTGACAAACGGCACAGTTGGTCATGGCGCCGGCACCCCCAACGCGGTGGTGACAGGTGATACGATGTCGACCTTGCAGGAAAACTTGCAGACACAGGTGATACCGGCACTCATTGGCCGTGACATCCGAGACTGGAATAGTTTGCTGACGCGGCTTCATGCCAGCACATCGGAGCAACCCGCCATTGCAGCGGTTGAATTGGCACTTTATGATTTGCGTGCAAAGCAGGTTAGCGTCCCGCTGACAGCGTTGCTCGGTGGTCAACAGCGAACGGTCACGACTGACATGACGATTGGGATTCAAGCGCTGCCCGATATGGTGAGCGAAGCGAAGGCATTTGTTTCCCGAGGCTTTAAGGCTTTAAAAATCAAAGTCGGTGGTGGTCGATTGGCAGATGATTTGGAGCGCGTCAAAACGATTGCCAAAGCTGCAGGCCCTGATATTCGCCTGCGTCTCGATGCCAATCAAGCATGGACAACTGATCAAGCCAAGGTTGCGGTGACCGAACTGGAGGCTTTGCAGTTACCGATAGATTTTATTGAACAGCCAGTTGCTGCGCGCAATCACGAAGGCTTGGCAACGTTGACTGCTATGCGACAGTTACCAATCATGGCGGATGAGAGTGTCTTTGGGTTTCAAGATGCGCTGGCATTACTCAGTCGCCACGCAGTCAATCACATCAATATCAAACTAATGAAAACAGGCGGTTTGGCGGAGGCTGCGAAGATCGATGCAGCTTGCGCGTCTTTTGGCGTGACGACCATGGTTGGGTGTATGATCGAAAGTAACCTGAGTCTGGTGCCGGCGATCGCGTTTGCCGCGGTTCATGATAATGTTACGTTCACAGATTTGGACGCGGTCTACATGGTCAAAAAGCAGCAAGCAGGCATTCAAACGAACGGACCACAGCTTACAATTGGAGATCCTATGCATGACGCCTGATAAACTCGTGACACGGCTTGATCAAGTGAATCAGAACTTTGACGAAAAAAACGCCTTGTTGGTTGCTGATACCCGGCATGTGCTGTTTGGCGCGCAGGTTGATCAACCATTTCCCGCTGCTAGTTTGATCAAACTGGGCATTGCCGCCTTTGTAAAGGAAAAAGCGGCAGATGATCCCAGCCAACTCGAGCGGCAAGTGACGCTTCCGGAATCGGTCGGCGGGGCAGGTATTTTACGTTTCATGTCACCACAAGCTTGGCGCGTGCGTGATTTGCTGACGTTGATGCTCACGGTATCGGATAATCTGGCTACCAATGCGCTATTAACCACGTATGGGCTGCCGACCATTGCAGCGTGGCTAACTCGGCATTATCCTGGCGTCCAACTACGGCGACCCTTGATGCAATCAACCTTTGATGGCGATAATATGATCACCGCAAGCGCTGCCTGGCAACTATTGCGCGCTTTGTTAATGTCGGACGGCAACGAACCGGCAGCGGATATCTGTGCCCAAGCCCTGCGGCATCAGCAAAACCGCACCAAGCTGCTGTTAGCGCCGACCATGGAAAACTTCGTCGGTTGGCTAGCCGGCAAAACTGGCGAGTTGCCTCATTGCGAACATGATGCGGCCTGTTTTGCCGCTGAAGGTGAGCGCTTGTATGCGGTGGTGCTGACACAATTTGATTATGATCGGCAGACGGCTATGCAATTTGGTCAACAGGTTGGGCACCTTATTGTGCAAGCTTTTCAGGAAAAACGGGATCGGTTTTTGTGAGGTTGAGTGATTTATAAAGGTGTTAATGATTTTGGAAGGACAATTTTATGCGGGATACAAAAGATGTTAGACAGGATTTTCTTTGCCGTGCCAAACTCCGCAATCTCCGGCCAGCTGGGGTGGCGACGCGAAGCTAGAGCGGAGACGGCGCTTCGAGCCCAAAAACCGGTCTCGAAGTCGCCTAACAACATCAGCTCCAAGGCCCGTCGCTGTGTTGTTTGCACGGCTGAGTCCCATCTGGCCAACGATTGCTCCCCCCTTGGTACTGGAATCTTTAAATCCTATTCATTTATATATAAGAAAGAACGAATAAGTTTCCCCTATTTGAGAAAACTCATTCGTTCTTTTTGTGGCTATGAAGACTATCCCAATCTCATGAAGCTGTTTCACTTTCTGAGATGAGTCATGGAGTAGCTATTTGTCTTTTTTAGGTTGTCGTAGCTTCAAGTAACCCAGTACGCCGATGATGGTCGCGCCCAGTAGTGCCAGGATTGATTGGGTATGTTCGCCAGTATCGGGGATGTTGCTGGTATGATCGGTCTTGGTTGGATCTTTTGTCTGGTCCTTTTTAATCGTGGTGTCACCTTGGAAGCCGCCTGATTTAGGCGGGTTATTGCTTGGCTTTTCTTTATCAGGAGTGGGAGCCGGTGTTTGTTTGACCAGTTTGTCGAGCGCAGTCTTTAAGTCAGTTACTGCCTTTGCAACTGTTTCCCCAGAAGTCTCTGGATCTTTGTTCACTTCTCGGGCATACGTCAATGCCTTTTTTAGATCAGCAAAACTGGCAGGTGTATAGTCTGTCTCCTTTAGTTCTGCTGCTTTGGTGATCACGTTGACGAGTTCAGCCTTGTTCGGCTGCTTGATAAGTTGCTGAAGCGCTTTGCTCAAGGCATCTGTTGCCTTCGTCACTGCATCTTGAGTTGCATCGACATCGTTCAAAACGTTGCGGGTTGGCTGTAAAACCTCCGTCAATTTTGCAAAGGAGCCAGGGGTATAATCATTTGCCTTTAGTTTCTCGGCGGTGTTTAGCAAATCGGCCAGTTGTTGTTTATTTCCGCGCGGCACAAGAGCATCGATGGCGGCTTGTAGTTGAGTTGACAAGGTTTGAGCTGTATCAGCAGACGTTGCTGTATCAGCAAGCGCCTTTTTTGCTTCTGCTAGAGCTGCGGTCAACTTGTCAAAGCTGGCAGGCGTGTATTGGTCAGGACTTAAGGCTTCTGCAACTCTTACCCACTGTGCTAAGTCGGATTGCGGCTGTGTCTGCGTGAGGACTAATGCAAACCAAGCACGACTAAGTGATTGAATGGCCTCCTGAATCTGTTTCTGTGAGGCACCGGCATCAGTGCTAACGGTCTTTGCAGCGGTTATTTCGGTTTGCAAGTTGGCATAACTTTCGGGCGTGTAACGGTCTGCCTTTAGTGTTGCAGCTGCTGTGATCAGTGCTTTCAGTTGGTCTTGATTGACACCGCGATCTGCTTCCAGTTTGCCCAATGCGGTTTTGAGATCAGTGTAGGCAGCTGTAAGATCAGATGGGGACACAGCGTCATCTTTGAGCAACTGGCTGGCTTTTTCACTGGCTGCAAGGACAGGCTGCCAACTGGTGGCGGTGAATAGCTTCGGATCGAGGGCATGCACAGCATCAATCAATGCCGCTAGCTGCTCTTTAGCATGATTATGCTCTGAATTGTCTTCAGGACGCAGCACAATTGGCGCTGGGGCTTCCGGCAAAGCCTCTGGTCCCCACTGGTTGGTAAGCATTGGATCAGTCAAAGCAAAGCTTAGATCGGCTTTCGTTAACTGTGTTTTTGCTTTAAGTGTGATCGTTGCCAGTTTTTCATTGCCAGTGAGCCGCTTTTGTTCCCCTTCATTTGCGAAAATGAGATATAGGTCGCGACTGCTATTCGAATGCGTGCGGACTTTGCTGAAGTTGACCATACCTGCGGTTGCAGCAGTGGGTTCGACCTGAATTAAATCAACATTTGGGTTGGTTAATGGCAACCGGGCGAATAAGCTATTAACGTTTGTCAGATCCTTGCCAATCAAATTGAGCGTGATGGTTTCGCCGGGGGCATAAGTGGTTTTATCAGACTGCAAGGCTAGGGTGCCGCTTGGAATCTTCTCATCTGGTTTGGATACTGGTGTTTTGCCGAGTTTGGTCATCACATAGTTGATATCAAATGCATCAATCACACCGTTTTGGTTTAAATCGCCATTTTGAACGTAACCATTGAAGTCACTGTCGATATTAGCTGTCAAACCAGCATAGTTCACGAGCGACATCTGATCATCACCAGTAATCGCGCCATCGTTGGTAATATCGCCTAATACTTGTTTGTTGGTACCGTCACGCTTAAATAGCAGAAATTCTTTGCCTGAAACAAAGTCGCCTAGCGTTGATGCCTTAGGGATGGTGAGCCGAATGTGCTGGGCTTTTTCCTTTTGGCCAAAAGAAATTGTTTTTTCTTGAGCATCAAATGTCCACCCTTTGCCTTCACCAGCTTCATGCCAATGAATACCATCGAGACTGGTTTCAACTTTCAATGCTGATAGATTACCATTGCCGCCATTTTCTCGCGGTACGTAGGTGAGATGATCGAGATCATAGACACCGTCTAGGTCAGCGGTAATCGTCATCGGCGTTGCCGACTGCTTCTCGCCGCTGGTAAACCAGTTGGTGTGGGCTTCGGTGGTTAAGTCTTGATCAAAAAGTTTATCGACCGTTTGTTTGCCTTGCCATACTGGGACATCCTTAATGGTTGAATCGACTTTCAAGTTGGTCATTTTCAGTGCTAAGCGCAACGGATTTTCATCAGAGCTAAAGGTTTGTTTATCACTCCATTTCGACACGGCATCCTTTGTGACCGTTCGTACTTGGAACGAGTGCTTAGTTTGTTCTTTAACCGGTGACAAAACGAATGCTGGTTTTTTGAGACTGCGATAAACCACGCCGTCAGCTTTGACGTCGTAACTTAATGCGTCTGTTACAGGCGACCAGTTGATGCCAACCGCGGTGTCTGTTGTCGTCTTTTCATCTTGTTTGATTGTGCTTGGGATCGCCAATTCGTCATTCACTGGCAGATCGTCGGTTGACGGATCATCTTTAGCATCAATACCAGAGACAGTTAACTTGATCCCATTGGTTGCCGCGTTTGTTTTGGCAAGTTTGACTTGGAGGAAGGTTTGGTCAATAGCCTTCTTGTCGGTCAGCTTTTCGAGATACTGATTGGTGTGGTACTCGCTATTCACAAAGTAAACATTTTCGCCGGCATCATAGTCTTTCTGATTGGTGACTGCTTTTAAAGCGACTTGCTGACTGCCAACAGTTGCAATGACATTGCTGGGATTGCCACTCGTGCGAATAGCAAATTCGGTTGTTCGTTCGGATTTCAAACCTGTGTAATCACCTGACAGGGGCGCCACATTGACCTCAAGCTGACCCTCTTGCAGGTTGCTTGTCACTTTGGTTTCCGCGTAGGCACCCTTTAGATATTTTCGAGAGATACCGTCATCTTCATAGACGGTGAAGTCTTGTTTGCCAGCCATTGGGAAAATTTGGAATTGTCGCTTGGTTTGATCCATTTCCTTAGGCGTGTTATGTGCCGGTGTAGTCGGAATGATAGCACCTTTTTTTACGAAAACAGGCAGTTTCCACAAGGGAGCTTCAAAATTGTTCAAGACCTGACCGCCGCGGTATTCCTTACCAGTGTAATAGTCGATCCATACCTGATCCTTGTCCGGTAAATAGATGCCATTGCGGACATCATTGCCTTGATCGTCTGAAGCGGTATTTTGGTAAATTGGTGCAACCAAGAAGTTGTCACCCCATAAGTATTCGTACTTAACCAAGTCCGTGTAAGCTTCAGGCATATTTGGGTAGTCAAGGAATAAACCGCGAACCATCGGCTTGCCATCAAAAACGCTTTGGGCAGAGGCGGTATAGTTATATGGCATGAGCATCGTCTTTTGCTTGGTATAGGCTCGGTTGATATCAGTCGTATGTTGATCAAAAGAAAATGGGGTTTTTGGATTACTGCCCCAGCCATCCATGTTGAGTTGAATTGGCGTGAAGGCCTTCCATTGAAAGTCACGAGCATTGACAATTGAATTTCCGCCGCCAAAGATGCCGTCCATATCGGAACCAACGTATGGCTGGCCCGACAAACCGGTGCCGATGTAGGTTGGAATGTGGAAACGAATGTATTCCCACTGGCCACCAGTTTGATCGCCAGTCCAAATACCAGCATAACGCTGTGTGCCAGCCCAACCGTCTAATGTGATGCCAAAAGGCCGTAAGTCATCGCCTTTGACTTTTTTCATCATGTTGTCGGCTTTTTCAAGCCCATCCAGCCCAAAAGAATAACCGTCACCGACCCAAGCAACATCGGTCTTCAAAGCTTTAACACCATTAGCGACTTCTTTTGAAAAATCGCGATCATCCGGCTTAGGTTTATTTGGGTCAACTGGCGACAGATTTTGCTGTGTCCATAAACCGACTTCGATACCTTCCTTACCGGCATAATCCGCAAAATCTTTGAGGTTTTTTAGGTTGCCAGCCAGCGTATTAGTTTGACCATAACCGGCGCCGTAACCGTCATTAGGAAGAAACCATCCCAGTGGCATATCGTTTTTTTTGTAACGCTCAATCACCGCACGGGCACTGGATTGATAGTTGTTCAGTTCGCCATTCAGTGATTCCTTTGTGCCGCTTTGACCAGCGGGTACTTTTCCTGGCTGGTATTCTTTATAAAATTTGCCGTCTTCGAATCTGATTCCGCCACTGGTGCCTTCAGGAACTTCAACCCAAGTGTCACGATTATAAGCGTTCAGATGGGCCTCATAGAAGCCATACCGTGGCATCATCGCTGGCGCACCGGTTAAATCGTAGTAGTCTTTTAGCAAGTTGTACGGTTTGTCATCGAAGAAATAGACGGCATCGAACCGCTTTTCTTGATGCGTCGTTTTAATTTCACCATTATTTGCGGCATCAAAGTCATAGGTCCCTGGCGTGAAGGTGTTGCGGATGACGCCATAACCAGCCGTTGACCAATAGAACGGATTTGGCGATGCAACGCCGCCGTCTACCCAATTGTTGGTATTCACAATTTTGATCTTTTCGCCAGTTAACGTAAAGTTACCGTTTTGCGTACCGCCGCCGAAGTATTGATCGTTGTTATGCTTAAGCGTTTGGGTAGTATCGTCTGCTGTGATACTAAGTGGCTGACTTTCGGCCATAATAACCTTTGCGCCGCGTTTAACTTGCAAGGTAGCGGCAGTCTTGTTTAGATTAATGGCGAGCGAACCAGTTTTAATCGCATTGATTGATTTGGTAAAAATCTTGGCATTCAACCCTTCTCCCGATTGGGCCGGTGCCGCGAATTTTTCTGAAGGGTCAACGTAAAAGCGGAACTGATTGTCGGCCAAGATAAAGAGACGCGCCTTCAGGTCATTTGAATAGGTCACTTCAAAATAATGATCTTGCTTGCTTACGTTCACGATATTGAGCATGCTTTTGGCTGCTCTAGTTGTTGTTGCTTGAACAGGGTGTTTGGCTGCCGCGGCATCAAACACTTGCAAAATATACTGCCGCTGCGGTTAGTGATAGGATTGCGCTGCTGTATAACAAAGAGCGTGGCACACGATACTTACGGGTGCTGGTGCTTGAGCCATTATGCATTGAAAAACCCTCCTAAAACTTTTTCATAGACCGACACCCGCCATAGGCCTAGTGGTTGGTACCAGTCAAAGGAATTGTAACCGCATTCAATGCGCTATCTCAACCATAAATGAGCGATTATTTGCAAGTGATTTATAGTTTCATAGATTATTTTTCATGAAGTATAAATATATTGCTACTGAGATGATTAAATTAAAAACTTATGACGGCATATCAATAACTGGCGTTGTTCTTCGAATACTCAAGTAATGAGCAGCAGTTGAATGACAGCAGGTATTTTTTTTGAAATAATTCATATGTATCTCATTACATTCACGTTCTTACTTATCCGCATTCCCGCCTCTGTTTTGCTATAATCACAACTGAACACAATTGTTATAAAGAAAGTATGATTTCATGGCTGACGAATTTCTTGCGCATCCTTTGATCACGATTACGAACGTTATTTGGAGTTTTTCGCGGACAACCCACCAGTTGCAGGTACTTTTGATTCATCGTGCCGGGGCACCGTTTGCCGGTTTCTGGGCATTGCCGGAAACCACTTTGCGTGAACGGGAAAGTGCAGACACAGCAGCGATGCGATTGATTCGCGATAAGATCGGAATTCACGTTAATCGTGGATCGACAGAGCAACTTGCGACATTTACCGATCCGACGCGGACCCCGGGGAGCGCGCACTGGCGGACCCCCGGGGAGCGCGCACTGGCGTTGACTTACATGACTTACTTGCCAACGATGCCGAAGTTGCAACCGGGTTACGGTGCTACCGATGCACGCTGGTTTGCTTTTAGTGCTGCTGATGAAGCAGGGTATCAACTGCAAAATGGGCGAACGATTTTTCCGCTAGGCACATCGACATCTGAGCTAGCGTTTGATCATGCCCGGATTTTGACGGTGGCCATTCGCCGTATTCGTAACCGACTAGACTATCAGCCTACGATTCTTCAAGTTTTGGGGACGACGTTTACGTTGAAAGAGGCGCGCAAAGTGTATGCACCATTTTTAATGACGACTGCAAATGCGATTGATAATTCTAATTTTAAGAAAACCCACCAACAGCTGTTTATCGAAGTCGGCACTGCTCATGATCGCACGCGTAGTGGCCGGCCACCGAAGCTTTTTAAGTTGGCAGAGTTGAAAAATCCGATGTGACCGCGTATTGTAGGGAGCAAATAAAAGTCGGATCTACTTTTATCGAATGCAAGTTTAAGTAAAAAATACTTTTATTAAGAAAGGATACTGAATATGGCACACACAAATGAAGCGCTGCTGATCATTGATTACACCAATGATTTTGTGGCTGACGAAGGGGCCTTGACCTGTGGCAAGGCTGGTCAAGTGCTAGCACCACAAATTGTTGCTTTGGCCGATGAATTTCTACAGCAAGATGGCTGGGTGTATTTGCCAACGGATGTTCACACGCCGCATGATCCCTATCATCCAGAAAGCAAACTGTTTCCGCCGCATAATGTTCGCGGTACGTGGGGACGTGCTTTTTATGGTTCGCTTGCGCCTTGGTACGACGCGCATCAAGCCGAAGATCATGTCAATATGTTTGATAAGACCCGATATTCTGCTTTTGCCGGGACGCCCCTAGATTTGCGCTTGCGCGAACGGAAAATTGCGACTGTTCATTTAGTTGGCGTGTGCACGGATATTTGTGTGTTGCATACTGCAGTGGATGCCTACAACCTGAATTACCAGATAGTTGTTCATCAGAAGGCAGTCGCTGCATTGACACCAGATGGGCAAGATTGGGCACTTGATCATTTTGCCCATGTGCTGGGAGCAACCGTTATCGATTAGTGTTGAGACGTCATAAAAGAAGGTTTTATTAAAATGAATATGAATCATGCCATGTTAACTGATTTGTACGAGTTTTCAATGGCCAACGGTTATTGTGCGACCTTGCCGCATACAGATCAGGCTGTTTTTGATATTTTTTATCGCACGGTTCCAGATCACGGTAGTTTTGTCATCGCCGCTGGGTTGCAACAGGTAGTGGAAGCTTTGCAGGCGTTTCATTTTGACGATGCTGATATCGACTACTTGCGTTCCTTGAATCTTTACTCAGAGACTTTTCTAAATGAGCTTGCGACGATGAAACTTGCTTGCAGGATGACTGCTTTACCAGAAGGCACGCCGGTTTTTCCACGGGAACCGCTGCTTACTGTAGAAGGGCCCCTGATGCAGGTGCAATTGCTGGAGACGCTTTTGCTAAATTTGGTGAATCATCAGTCACTGATTGCCACGAAGGCGCGGCGGATTACCGCGGCGGCAGAAGGTCGTCCTGTGATGGAGTTTGGCGCGCGCCGGGCACAAGGCCCAGATGCTTCAGTATATGGCGCGCGGGCAGCTGTCATTGGCGGCTGTGCCAGCACGTCGAATGTTTTGGCAGCCCAGCTATTCCATATTCCGGCTGCGGGCACAATGGCACACAGTTGGGTTGAATCGTTCAGTGACGAGCTGACGGCTTTTCGCGCATGGGCTAAGGTGTATCCAGATAATAGTGCCTTGCTGGTCGATACTTATGATGTTCTGAAGTCCGGGGTGCCAAATGCGATCACGATCTTCAAGGAGCTGCGTGCAACAGGGCATCAGCCTGTGGGTATCCGAATTGATTCTGGCGATATCACCCAGTTAGCTAAACAAGCGCGAGTGATGCTGGATGCGGCAGGTTTTCAGGATGCCAAAATCACCGCTTCAAATGCCCTAGATGAAACTGTGATCCAATCGTTGCTAAAAGAAGGAGCACCGATTGACAACTTCGGTATTGGCGAAAAGCTGATCACTAGTGCCTCGTCGCCTGTTTTGAGTGGAGTCTACAAAATGGCGGCTCTGCAAACGGATGGTCAATGGCAGCCGAAGATCAAAGTCAGCGCTAGTCGCGAAAAGACGACATTGCCAGGCCATAAACAAGTTTATCGCTTATACCACCGTGACAGTCATCGTGCTTTTGCTGATGTCATTGCTTTGGCAGACGAAATTTTACCGGAAACAATCGCCGCCGTTAATGCTAATCCTTTGGCAACCCAGACACGGGTCACGCTTGCTGATTTTACGGCCAAGCCATTGTTGCAACCGTTGTTCGCACCTGGCCACACTGCTGATGTACCAACTGATGTTTTCGCGATCCAAAAATATACCCGCGAAACTTTAGCGGCCTTGCCAGAAGCCACCCAGCGGCTTGTTAATCCTGATTTTTACCCGGTTTATCTCACGCCGAAGTTGGCTGAGATGCAACAGAAATTGATTGCGGTTCATCATGGAAATTAATGTGGCTTGATAGTTAATGAACGAACGTTAAAAAGCACACCTGCTCCAAAACCACCATTCTTGCTGATAACTGGTGGTTGTGAAGCAGGTGTGCTCTTTTTTTATCGCAAAAATTAAACTATTTCTGAAAAAAATCTCTGTTTTCCGGCATAAATAGCTAGCTTTACAGAAAACTTACAGAAACAATACAGCCTCTTGCCGCGGTTTTTTACAAACGACCGTTAACCTTAGCATTAAGGTAAGGAGTTGAGGAGAAGTGAGTATTCGATTAGCGAACGTGTCCAAAGATTTTGGCAATACTAAGGTGCTATCCGATGTTTCCGTAGAGATCGAACCCGGTGAGTTTTTCGTCATGGTCGGGCCTTCTGGTTCCGGCAAAAGTACGCTTTTACGAATGATCGCTGGTTTGACCAGCGTAACAGACGGACGTATTTATTTTAATGATCGCGATGTCACGGACTTGCCGCCAAAAGATCGTAAGTTGGCAATGGTCTTTCAGAATTATGCTTTGTTGCCATTTATGAATGTGGCGCAAAATATCAGGTTCGGGCTTGAAAATCAGGACCTGAATGATGACGAAAAAAGCAAGCGAGTCGATTGGGCATTGGATCTGGTGCATCTCAGCGACTTACGGGATCGTAAGCCAAAAGAGTTGTCAGGCGGCCAGCAACAGCGGGTCAGCTTGGCGCGCGCGTTAGCAACCAAGGCGCCGGTCGTGCTGATGGATGAACCACTGTCCAACTTGGATGCGCAGTTGCGTACGGAAATGCGTGAAGAGATTGCGCGACTTCATCGCGAGATTGGGATGACACTGATCTACGTGACTCATGATCAGGTGGAAGCCATGACGATGGGTGATCGGATTCTCGTATTGGACGATGAAAAGATTCAACAACTTGGCACACCCTTAGATCTTTACAATCATCCGGCTAACGAGTTTGTCGCGAAGTTTATTGGCTCACCTGAGATGAATCTCATGCCAATTACCATTAATGACGATGGCGATCACTTCAGCATCGGCGACACCTTCTGGACTGATAATGCGTTTGTCCTACCATTTGATTTGCCAGCTGGTTCTTACCACCTTGGTATTCGGCCAGAAAAATTGGTGCCAGTGTCCATCGCTAATCCAGATACAATTACGGCAAAGGTGAAAAGCCTGCAACAGCTTGGCAATGACACCTTGATTTTCTGTGACTTTGATGGACAGACATTAGTCAGTCGAGTACCCGAGCAATTTACTATCGCTGTTGGCGCCGACCTGAATCTACTGTTGCCGGCAAATGCTGATGAATGGCATCTTTTTGACAGCAACAATGGGGTGCGAATCACCGCTGCTGCGCCAGCACGGGAGGCGGTTGAATATGGAGCTTAACAAAGAACTCAACAAAACCGCAACTGAATCCAAAAGTAAACTTGCAGCGACGATCAAAGAAAACAATAAACCGGCCTTTTGGTTTTTAATGCCGTCTTTATTGATTTTAACCTTATTCACGTTCTATCCGATGATCATGACCGTTTACAATAGTTTCTTTGCGACCAATATTCGCGGGGAAGCGGCGAAATTCGTTGGTTTGGGGAATTACTTCTCGATTTTTCAAGATCCCTTATTCCTGAAGAGTCTCGCGGGCACCTTAGTCTATGTTGTTGCCTTTGCTGCCATTACGATTGTTGCTGGCGTTGTCTTGGCACGGTTGGCAACCATGAAGCTACGGCGAATCAGTTGGTTCCAAACAGCTTTTGCCGGCACGATGGGAACGAGTGCTGCGGCAGCTTCCATTCTCTGGCTGTTTCTTTTTAACCCGTCTGTTGGTCTTGCTAGCTTTGCTTTGAAAGCAATGGGCATGACGAATGCCAACTTATTGGTTGACCCAACTGGCGCCATGATTGTCATCGTGCTGGCCAGCGTTTGGATGGCGTTGGGGTTTGCCTTCCTGATTTTGCTTAGCGCCTTTCAAAGCGTGCCACCGGAATATTATGAAGTCGCCGACATTGCTGGTTGGTCGCAATACAAACAGACCTTGAAAATCACGGTGCCGATGATTTCGCCGACTTTATTCTTCCTGTTTGTTGTTGAAATTATTGACGGGTTCAAAATGTTCGCGCAGATAGATTTGATTACTGGCGGCGGGCCAAACAATGCTACCAATTTCTTGGCTTATAAGATCTATCAAGACGCGTTTACCTTCCACAACTTTGGGACCGCAAGTGCTGAATCAATTGTGCTGACGGTGATCATTGCCTTAGCAACTTGGATTCAATTTCATTACACGGAACGGAAGGTGTATTACGCATGACCCACATCAAAAATGGTTCGCGGTATCTTTTATTAACCGTGGTTGCAGTGGCATTGTTGTTCCCGATTTTATTAGGTATATGGGCTTCCTTGTTGCCAACTAAAGACATTGCGGCAGGCAACTTCCTGTCGACCAACATTTCACTTAACAATTACTGGCAAGCATTTGTGACCACGCCGATTATCCGCTACATGATCAACTCCTTTGTCACTGCTGGTCTGATTACCATTGGCCAACTGGTGTTGTGTACATTAGCAGCTTATGCGTTTGCGTTCATAAACTTCCGCTATAAAAAGCAATTGTTCTTCGCCTTTTTGGTCACAATGATGTTGCCTTTTGAAGCGCAAATTATTCCAAACTTTCAAACGGTTAAGGCATTTGGCTGGTTGGACAATTATGCTGGCCTAACCATTCCATTCTTCACTTCCGCGTTCGGGGTTTTCATGCTACGCCAGGCTTTTCTTCAGATTCCGGCTGATCTAGTCGATTTTGGCAACTATCTCGGGCTTGGTCGCTTGCAGTTTCTGTGGAAAATTGCGGTGCCTTATAGTCGCAGCATGTTAATCACCTTTGCCTTGTACACATTTCTGACTCATTGGAATCAGTATCTGTGGCCGTTGATTACGACCTTCTCCGATGATTTCCGCCCCGTGCAGGTGGGCTTGAAGCAGTTGCAATCTGAAGATACATTTGCCAACTGGGGCATGGTTATGGCAACAGCCATCATTGTGTTGCTGCCAACGCTGGCATTGCTACTGATTGGTCAGAAATTCTTCAAGCGGAATTTGAATGCAGGGGGGACTAAGGGGTGAAAACCACATACAAAAAAATGATCGCAATTGTTGCTGCATTGATCGTCATTTTAGGCCTTGGCTTCTTCTTCACGCACCAACAACATACTGAGGCTGCTGACAATGGCACTGGTCGCACGACTATTACGTTCTGGCATTCAATGAATGGCCCAAATGAACAGGTATTGGAGAACTTGGTTAATCAATTTAATAAAAGCCAGACGAAATATACGATTAAACCAATTTACGTTGGTAGTTATGAACTGTCAATTATGAAATACGCGAATACGGTTGGCAGCAATGTCTCGCCTGATTTAGTTCAAAGCGATCAAGCAAACCAATCCATGATGATTGGTCTAAACGCAACCGTGCCGGTTCAAAAGTTTGTCGACCGTGATCATTACGACTTGAGTCAGCTGTATCCTGGCGTAACTGCCGCTTATAAAATTAACGGGAAGCTTGCCTCCATGCCATTCAACTCTTCAAGTTCGGTGATGTACTACAACGAAAGCTTGTTTAAGAAATACGGCGTTGCAGATTTACCGTTGTCACCAACATACAGTGACGTTACTAAGGCAGCCGTCGCTTTGACCAAAAAGAGTAAAGGTGCCGTCAAAGGCATGACGATGCAAATTTACGGCTGGCTGCCAGAAGAAATGGTGGCTAATCAGAACTCATTGGTTGTTAATCATGACAACGGCCGCAAAGCCATGGCCACTGCAGCAACCCTCAATTCGCCTGAAATGCAAAAGAGCATGACCTGGTTGCAAGACGTTATTAAGCAAAATGCGTTTGAAAACTTTGGCACTGGTTCTGCCGCTGCGAACAACCAAAGTGCAGCATTTTTAGCGCAAAAGGTCGGCATTTTCATGCAAAGCTCAGCAATGTTAGGTCAGCTGCAAAAGAATGCGAAGTTCAAGTATGGTGTAACTTTCACACCACATCCAGATGGCACCAAGGCAAACGGCGTGGCCATTGGTGGTGCTAGCTTGTGGATCACTAAAAATAACCCTGCCGCTGTTCAAGCAGGCGCTTGGC